>JAEEGL013036908.1_pt1 | contig 13798 bp, 10 predicted proteins | sample 9134231 | NCBI WGS metagenome assembly JAEEGL01 (sample SAMN16246548, study PRJNA631951) | gut metagenome | biome: gut microbiome; feature: rumen; material: fiber-attached | host: Bos | place: Iran: Karaj | collected 2018-10 | reverse complement strand
CACGGTGCCGGTAAGATCGGGGAATTTGGCGCGGAGGTCAATCAGGAGAAGGTGGTTGTCGGTGCCGCCGGAAACGACCTTGTAACCCTTGGAAACGAAGGCCTTGCCCATCGCCTCCGCGTTGGCTTTGACCTGCTTCTGATAGGCGACGTATTCGGGCTGAAGCGCCTCGTAGAAGGCGACAGCCTTGGCCGCGATGACGTGCTCGAGCGGACCGCCCTGCACGCCGGGGAACACGAATGAATCGATCACCTGGGACATCTTTTTGACCTCGCCCTTCGGAGTGGTCAGGCCCTTCGGGTTGAGGAAATCCTTGCCGATGAGAATGATGCCGCCACGGGGACCGCGCAGGGTCTTGTGCGTGGTAGAGGTGACGATGTGGGCGTATTTGACAGGATTCTTCAGCAAACCCGCCGCAATGAGGCCAGCCGTGTGCGCCATATCGATCATCAGGATGGCGCCGACCTTGTCGGCAATCTCCCGCATCCGGGCATAGTCCCATTCGCGGGAATAGGCGGAAGCGCCGCCGATAATCATCTTCGGCTTCACCTCAAGGGCGATGCGCTCCATCTCATCATAGTCGATACGACCGGTCTCCGGATCGAGACCATACGGGACCGCCTTGTACAGGATGCCGGAGGCATTGACCGGAGAGCCATGCGTGAGATGCCCGCCGTGGGCAAGATCCAGGCCCATAAAGGTGTCGCCCGGGTTAAGGACAGCCATCTCGACGGCCAGGTTGGCCTGGGCGCCGGAATGGGGCTGCACGTTGGCATATTCGGCGTCATAGAGCTTCTTGACGCGGTCGATGGCGAGTTGCTCGATCTGGTCGACCACCTCGCAGCCGCCGTAATAGCGCCTGCCGGGATACCCCTCCGCATACTTGTTGGTGCAGACGGAGCCCATTGCTTCCATTACCTGATTCGAAACGTAATTCTCTGATGCAATGAGTTCCAGTCCCGCGGACTGCCGCTCCCGTTCCTTCTTGATAAGATCAAATACCTGTAAATCCTGTTTCATCGCGACGTATGTTTGCAACATCTACAAATTTAAGGAATTATTTTGTAATTTTGCAAAAAGATGGGAAGGAAATTAAGTAATATAGAACTCCACCGCGTGAGCGCGGAAGAGTTCCGTGCGCTGCCCCCTTCCGGGGTGGCCGTGGTGCTGGACAATATCCGGAGTGCGCACAATGTGGGGTCTGTGCTCCGGACGGCCGACGCCTTCCAGGCCGACAAGGTGTTCCTCTGCGGCATTACGCCTGTCCCTCCCTCTCCAGAGATCCACAAATCCGCCCTTGGGGCCGAATTCAGTGTGGACTGGGAGCACGCTGGCAGCACCCTGGAGACCGTCACACGGCTTCGCGCGGAAGGCTGGACCATCCTCAGTGTGGAGCAGACGGTCGGATCCGTATCACTGGAGAGCTTCACCCCGGAGCCGGGGAAGAGGTACGCCCTCGTTTTCGGCAGCGAGGTCGGCGGCGTCGACCAGGCGGTCGTGGATGCATCGGATGATTCTCTGGAAATTCCCCAATTCGGCACCAAGCATTCCCTCAACGTTTCTGTCAGTGCAGGGGTCGTCCTCTGGCATTTCACCCTTAAAAGAATTACACGATGAAGCATTTCCCCGTTCTGCTAGCTGCCGCTCTCCTGGCATTCTCCTGCGTCGGGAACCCCGAGCAAAAGATAGAATCCTCCCTGCAACAGATTCAGTCCACCCTCCCGAAAGATCTCGGAAACGGGCTGTCTTACATCAAGGCGGCCTACGAAAAAGACTCCGGGACCATTGTATTCGGCTATGCCGTCAGCACGCTCGATACCCTGCTGACCGTCGAACAAGTCGAGGGGCTCCGTCAGGCGACCATCGCCTCGCTTTCCAATCCTTCCGTCGCCGCTGATCCGATCTGGAAGCTCGCCGCCAGGACCGGTGCCTCCTTCCGATACGAATACTGCCTCCCTGATGGCAGAGAGGCAGGTTCTTTCACGCTGGGGCCGGCCGATTACAGCTTTTCCCAGTAGATCGTCATTCCGATCCCCATCAGTTGCCCGCGAAGGGCCAGCTGTGTCTCTGAGACGAACCATAAATCCACATTGACCTTGAGCCCGTGCTGGGGGTCGTACAACTTGGTGTCGCCCCAGTGGTTCTTCTCCGGGATGTACTTGAGGCTGTTGATCAGAACGACCTCGTCACAAGGGGTGTTGCGGAGCGATTTGTTCGGATTCTTCTTATCCAGGCGCTTCTCCCCTGTCTTGGGATCGATGATATTCTTCATCCAGATAACCTTGGCGCGATAAGTTCCGTCCGAACGTTTGGTGATCCGGACCTTGTAGTCATCGCCGTGGTAACTGGAGAAATAGGTACCGATAATGGCGTCACCGGCATCCTGTGCCTGCAGGGACAGGCAGAGCAGGACAGAGAGAAGAAGTGTGACAAGCCTTTTCATCGTTACCGTTTTTTATCCCCGCAAAGATAATGAAATATTTTTGTAACAATTCAAAAAATTTCAAATTTCTGAAGAGACAAGGCCTATTTTACCGGTTTCAAGGTAAAGATAAACGTCCGTTCCTGCGCCGGCAGCCGGTAGGCTTCCATCGGGAGCTGTCCCCAGGAATTGATGCCGCCGACACCCATCAGAGCACCCTCGAAGCGGACATACGTCCTGCCGGAAGATCGGTCGGATTCGTGGGCCTTTGCCTTCAGTTCCAGGGAATGACTCTGGGGGCCGAGGTTTGTCACGTCCATTTCAGCCTGGCTGAAAGGCAGCACTGAGGCCGAGAACCACTCAGGGGCTGAAATCTCCAGACCTGCGCCGGCGGGATTCACGATGCGGATCCAGCGGAGATCCGTCCGGGTGCCGCAATCCTGCGGTCGGACATAATCGTACTGGAACATCTCATTGACGTGCGCGGCATATTCCCCGACGAGAGCGCCGCTCTTGCGGTCGGGCTCGGTCTCCCACGGGCCGTTGCCATACCACCTGACGGTGGAATATTCCCCGCCGAGGGCCAGGCTCATTCCGAAACGGAAAAGACCCGGCAGGTCCTTCAGGCCTTCGTCCCCGCGCATCTTCTCGGTCACTTTCATCACGCCGTCATAGCCGATCTCATACCGGACAATGACGTGGGCCGCCTTACCGATGGGGAGGAATTCCGTCGTGACGACATACCCGTTTTCTCCGGCCCGGGATGCCACCACGGCCGGCTTCAGATCAGGATACTGCCAGAGGGCCATCTTTTTATCGAGTTGGGCTCCGAGGTCGTTCTCCACGGGGGCGCGGCCGAATCCAGGCATCAACGGTTCGGCAAGCAGATCTTTCCCGTCCACGAACCAGTGCGTAAGCGCACCGGTCGCAGCGCTCCAGACCGCCGTCCAGCCTTTACCACTGAGCTGGAAACCGTCCTTCCCCTGCACAAATTCCGGCAGGATGTCACAGCGGGCGGCCTCGGGTGCCGGCTTCGCAGCCGCGAGCAGCATCTGGTCGTACGCGATGCAGTCCCCCGCTTCCTGCAGCGGTTCGGCACGCTTGAGACAGTACTCCACATTCAGATAGACATCCCCCTCCCCTGCAAAGATTTCCGCCGGAATCTCGCCGAGCGGAATCTCCACGGTCTGCTGGGGATTGACGCGCAGATCCTGCACCATCCCGGACAGCACGCACTGACCGGAGAGCATCACCTTCCAGATCATTCGGACATTGGACAGGTCGCGGAAGAAGAATTCGTTGTAAACACGGAGGCGGGGCGCACGCTCCGTCCCGGCCACGAGCGAGGTAAGGATATTCCGGTGCTGATAGCGGATTTCGTATGCGTGCGGATGCCAGGTACGGTCAGCCGCAACAATGCCGTTGCAGTTGAACGAATTGTCGGAAGGATCGTAATCGTTGAAATCACCGCCAAAGACCCAGACGTGGTCGGTCCCCGGCTTGTCGGACGGCCACAGGAGTGCCTGGTCGGCGAAGTCCCAGATGAAGCCACCCTGGTAATTGGGGTATTCCCGGACAAGGTCCCAGTATTCCTTGAAATTGCCGCCGGAATTGCCCATCACGTGGTTGTATTCACACTGGATAAGGGGTTTGGCCGGATTGCGGGTCACATAACGTTCACAGCGCTGCGGTGAAGCGTACATCGGGCAGTAGATATCGGTGTTCCACTCGTTCTCGGCACGCTCGTACTGGACCGGGCGGGAAGGATCATATGCCTTGATCCATTTGTAGCAGGTCTCGAAGTTGGATCCGTTGCCAGCCTCATTGCCCATACTCCAGATGATGACGGAGGGATGGTTGTAGTCGCGGTACACCATCCGCTTGTCGCGCTCCAGGTGCGCCTTGAGGAAATCCCCGCGTTTCGCGAGAGTCTGCTCCTTGTATCCCATTCCGTGGCTCTCGATGTTGCCTTCATCCACGACATAGAATCCGTATTCGTCGCAGAGGTCAAGCCAAATGGGATTGTTGGGATAATGGCACGTCCTTACTGCATTAACGTTAAGCGCCTTGAAAATCCGGATGTCGCGCAGCATCTCTTCCCGCGTAACATTGTAGCCATAGTAGGGAGAGAGTTCGTGGCGGTTGACGCCTTTGATGAGAACTGGCTTTCCGTTGACGAGCAGTTGGGATTTCTGAATCTCGACCGTGCGGAAGCCGAAACGAAGGGCTGTGCTTTCGGCGACGACGCCCTTCTTGTCCTTCGCGACCACCTTCAGGGTATACAGATTCGGCGTTTCAGCCGTCCATAGCAGCGGATGGGCAACCTTCTCCGAGAGCCGGACGACAGGGTTGCCCGCTTCGGAAATTTCCGGTTTCTTCGGGACTTGGGCCGTATAGGTTCCGACAGCGTTGCCGGAAGCATCCTCAACGGTGAATTCCACGGAAGCAATGCCTTTGGTCACTTCCGCCATCAGATCCAGCGCACCGTCCATTCCGCCGCGGACGTGCACGTCCTCCAGGCGCTGCTGGCCACGGGCAAAAACCCACACGCCGCGGGCAATGCCGCTCAACCGCCAGAAATCTTGATCCTCCAGCCAGGTCCCGTCGCACCAGCGGAAGATTTCCAGGGCCAGCAGGTTATCGGCCCCGGGCTTGACGAACTTCGTGATGTCGAACCGGGCTTCCAGCTTGCTGTCCTGGCTGTAGCCGACCTCCTGCCCGTTGACCCAAACCCGTACATTGGAGGTCGCCGAACCGATGCAGAGCACGATCTGGCGGCCTTTCCAAGCGGCAGGAACGGCAAAAGTCGTCCGGTAATCGCCCACGTAATTGTGTTCCGTGGGCACGACGGGCGGATTGTTCTCATTGTGCCCCCGCCAGGGATAGCCGATATTGAGGTACATCGGATCGCAGAAACCATTGAGTTCCCAATGGCCCGGAACGGGAATCGTCCCCCAGGCGGAATCATCGTATTCCACAGCCTCAAAGCCTTTCAGGCGGGCATCGATGGTCTCGTTGAAATGGAACTTCCAGTTGCCCGAAAGATCGAGCGATTCCTGCTGGGCAGGCGTAAAAGTCGCGTGCATCGGAAGCCGGTTCCGCTCCACGACGTCGGGATTCTGCCAGTCTTCCGGCTGAGGGGCCGGTAATACGGCCAGAATGGTGGTTATCAGTAGGGTCAGCATATTTAGATGATTTCGATATCTTTGGTGGAAATCCATCCCTCACGGCCGTCGGCGAGGGTGATATTGCAGTATCCGGAGATTTCTTCCTTCACGCCGACACGGGTGCCCTCGTGGAGGAGGAAGAGTTCGGTCGAGGTATCGCGGGAAGGGGCGCTTCGGACGGAACTGACGCCCGTCATCACGATGGCGGCGTCGCGGCTGATGCTGTCGTGCCGGATCCAGCGGGCAAAGCCGAAGGCGGCCAGCGCAAGCAGCAGGGCGGCGATTCCGCCGAAGAAACCGCCTCGCCGGGCCGAGGGAGTCCCGCCCAGCAGGAACAGCAGCAACAGGACCAGGAAGCCCGCAAACAGCACCATGGACACCCAGGCCCAGGCATTGGACGGCAGCATGCTGCCCAGACGCCGCGCCCATGTCTTGAGGATAAATTCCGGAACGGCATCGATCTTATCGATGGTACTTGCCCGGGCGAATTCGAGGTTGTAGCGGATATCTTTGTCCGTAGGATCCATCTTATAAGCCCGCTCGTAGCAGACCAGAGCCTTTGCCGTCTGGCCGTCCTTGAACCAGGCGTTGCCGGCATTATAATATACGTCGGCAGAGACGACGCCGTCGTCGATGATCTTCTGCCAGGACCCGGCTGCCAGGTCATACTGGCCGGCGTTGTAGGCCTCAATGCCGGAGTTCCAAAGTCCCTGAAGTTCGGCATCCGTCATTGCCCGGGCGGGAATGGCGGCAGGGAGAAGCAGGGCGAGCACCAGCGCCGTCACAGCTCCTCCGGAGGCGGATTTCTTGCTTTTCATACTGGATGCAATCGATGAAATGACCTGCACGGCCCTGTCGTAGAGGGTCCCCATCGCCTCGTGGCTGCCGGCATCGGGGGAATAACGGGCCGCCTCACATTCGTCCAGCAGCGCCGTGAATTCATCGGCCTGAACTTCCTCCACGCCCCTTTCGCGCAGGGCGGAGGCGATATTTTCCTTGTTCTGGTCGGCCATATCCATGGCCAGTTTGTCACCGACAAAGCCCAGCAGGGAGCGGTGCAGCTCCTCATAGAAGGCGGTGGAGAGCCCCTGCTGCAGATAGCCTCCAGCCGCCTTGAGACGGGAAAGCGCCATCTTGGTGGCCCGGCGGTCACGGGTACCGCGGACGTCCGCCCGGCGCTGCGCCATCCGGCGCAGGGAAATCCATACCAGGACGGCAAGCAAAGCCATCACAGCGACGATGATCGCGTAGGCGCGGTTGCCGACCAGGAAGGACACGCCCCGCTCGAGGGAGGGTTTTCCGGTCTTAATAAAGCGGATATCGGTCCCGAGATCCTTGACGCCCTTGCGGTCCACAGAAGGGCCGGACGGGATATTTTCCAGCGTGGAGGCCCCGGCCTCAGCAGGAAGAACGCGGATCCGGAGCGAATCGGTCCGGGCCGTGACATATTTTCCCGAAGCGGAACTGTAATACGCATACGGGATCGGCGGGATGACGAAGTCGCCGTGGCTGCGGGGGATGAAAGGATACTCGAAGGTCTTGCTGCCCGAAGTGCCGGTCCGGTCGACGGACTGGGTCGTCTTCACGTCATAGACCTCGAAATCCGGCGGGAAATTCACTTTGGGAGCCTCCAGCAGGGACACATTGCCTTTGCCGGACACCGTCACGAAAAGCGAGGCCGCATCGTGGGTCTTGAGCGAATCTTTGCTGAGCTTGGTGGAAAGCCGGAATTCGCCCACGCCTCCGCCAAAGCCCGCCGGAGCGCCGCCGGGAAGCGGAGACACATCCACGGTGTAGGTCCGGGAGACCGTCCGCTTGCGGACCGTCCTGTACTGATCCTCGAAGAAACTGTCGAAGATGCTGCCGCCGCCCCGGCCGGTGTATTCATTCACCAGGCAGACCAGCTCCGCCGGCTCAATAGTCAGGCGCCCGGTCTTCTGCGGAATAATGGACCACGAACGGATGACCGCCGCGTCATAAATATTGTCCCCCACCTTCTCGCGATGGAATTCGATACTGCCCGGAGCATCCACTTCCTGGCTCCAAAAGCCGTTGAACGTGGGGAATTTGGCTCCCTCGAATCCAGCCAGGCTGGTCCGCTGGTGCTTGTAGAGTTTGAGGACGGCCGTGATGGGCTCTCCAAGAACGGCGGAAGTCTTGCTGAGAGAGAATCCCATAAAGATATCCGCTCCGCTACGGGGCGCCGTTGTCTGGGTATCGGACTGCTGCTGCGACTGACTCCCCTGTGAAGGGGATGTCTGCGGGAGTGAATTCGCGCCGTTGGAGACAACCTCGACGGAAGCCGCCCGCGAGGAAATCGTTTCACCCCCCAGGGTTGCCGTGGCGGAAGGAAGGCGGAAAGAACCGGCCTTCTTCGGCATCAGGATATAGGTATATGTATTCTGGACCGTCTTCGTCATCTTTCCGTTCACCACGGAGATATTGGTGGAGGAACCGCGTTCCGGCCCCCACACGAGCTGGAAATCCTCACCCGGAGACCACTGGAAATTGGAAGGTTTGCCCTCCCCCTCTATGACGAAAGCAACCCGGAACTGTTCGTCCAGGCTTACGAGATTGGGGGCTTCCACCTTGATGGCGGATTGTGCATAGCCGAGCGCCGTAGCGGCCAGCATACTGAGTATCAGAAGTAATTTCTTCATCCCGTTACCAATTCTTGTCTTTCTGCCGGGCCTTGAGGGCGGCGGCTTTCTCCTTGTTTACCTTGTCCTGGGTCTCTTTCTCCCGGGCCTGGATGGCCTGAAGAATCTGCTGGGCCTGCTGCGGGGAGATCTGAGGCTGCTCCTGCTGATCCTGATCCTGCCGGTCCTGGTTCTGATCCTGGTTCTGATCTTGATTCTGGTCCTGATTCTGGTCCTGCTGATCCTGGTTCTGGTTCTGATCCTGGTTCTGGTTCTGATCCTGGTTTTGATCCTGATTCTGGTCCTGGTTCTGCTGGTTCTGCTGATCCTGCTGGTTCTGCAGCATCAGTTTCGCATAGATATAATTCTCCTTGGCATCCAGGTCATCCGGCGAGAGGATCAAGGACTTCTTGAAGGCATCCACAGCCGCCTGCCAGTCTTTTTTCTGCAAAGCGGCATCTCCGGCGTTGTACCAATAATCCGAAGCGTGAGCCGAGCCCTCCACCTGCCCCTTGATCTTGTCGAGGGATTTCGCGGCCCCGTCATAATCTTCCTGCCGGTACAGGGCGCTCGCGAGGTTGTAGTTCCCGGCAAAAGAGGTCGAGTCCGCCAGCAGGGCCCGCCTGTACTGCAGGTCGGCCATCTTCCATTTCTCCTTGTCAAAGGCACGGTTGCCGCGGCGGACACCGCTCTTGTCTGGGCCGTATTGTGCCGAGGCGGCGATGCCTCCCGCCAGAAGCAGCACCCATACCGTAAGTATTCTATATAATACGCGATTCATCACTTCTCAAACAGATGGCGGCGGCTCCTTCTCGCGCCGATGAGCATTTCCGTGACAAACAGCAGCAGGGCAATGCCGAGGAAATACATATATTGTTCGTCATATTCTTCAAAGACCACGGAGTTGAACTCCTCGTCCTCCATCTTCCGGATGTCATTGACGATCGGATTCAGGCCGAATTCCTCGTTGCCGGCGTGGATATAGGCCCCGCCACCGGCCCTGGCAATCTCCCGGAGGGTGCTCTCGTCCAGACGCGACACGACAATGTTGCCGTCCTTGTCCTTGAGGAGTTCTCCCCGTACGGGAATGGGCTGACCTTGCGCCGATCCGACGCCGATCGTGTAGATTTTAATCCCCTCGGAGGAGAGCGTCTTGGCAGCCTGGACGGGGTTGCCTTCGTGATTCTCGCCGTCAGAGATCAGAATGATCACCCGGCTCTTCTCGCTCTGGGCGCTGAAGCTCTTACCGGCGAGCATCAGGGCTTCTTCCATCGCCGTTCCCTGAATCGGGACCGACTCGGTGTTGATGCTGGACAGGAACATCTTGGCGGAAATGAAATCCGTCGTAATGGGAAGTTGGACGAAGGCCGTCCCGGCGAAAACGATGAGGCCGATCCGGTCGTCCTGCAATTTGTCCGTCATCCGGGAAACGGCCAGTTTGGCGCGTTCCAGCCGGTTCGGGGAATAATCCTCCGCCAGCATCGAATTCGACACGTCGAGAGCAATCATCACCTCGGCGCCCTTCATCTTGCGCTCGGTCAACTTGGCGCCGATCTGCGGGCGCGCCAATCCGACGGCAAAGAAACCGAAGGCCAGGGCCAGGAGGACAACCCGTACCCAGCCCTTCGAAGAGGACCAGGAAGGCATCAGTTCCCGCACCAGGTCTTCGTCCCCAAAGCGGCGGAGACGACGGCGGCGCAGATACCGCGCAATGCCGTAAACAATCGGAAACAGCGGAACCAGCAGCAGAAGCCACAAATAGGCGGGATGTGCAAACAGGATCATGGCAGCCTCCTTAAATACAAAGCCCGGAGCAGCACTTCCACCAGAAGCAGGATAAGTGCCGCCACGGCATAGCGATGGAACAGTTCTTTATAGACAGGGAAGCTCTCCACCGAGGTACGGGACTTCTCCATCTGGTTGATCTCCGCGTAGATTTCGGCCAGCTTGGTGTTGTCGGTCGCCCGGAAATAGGAGGCTCCGGTCTGTTTGGAAACTTCTTTCAGCAGTTCCTCGTCAATCTCGACCGGCAGGTTGCGAACCTCGATACCCCAAGGAGTCTGAACGGGGTACGGAGCCTCGCCATTGGCGCCCACGCCGATGGTGTAGACGCGGATGCCGTATGTCTTGGCGATCTCAGAAGCCATCGCGGGGGTAATCTCACCACTGTTGTTGACACCGTCGGTCAGGAGGATGATCACCTTGCTCTTGGCATCGGAGTCCTTGAGACGGGCCACGGCGGTCGCAAGACCGTTGCCAATGGCCGTTCCGTCCTCGATGATGTCGGTCTGGACCTCCTTCATCAGGTTGATGAGGGTGGCCCGGTCGGTGGTCAGAGGGCATTGAGTGAAACTTTCCCCGGCAAAGACCACGATGCCCATCCGGTCGGAAGGCCGCTGCGAGATGAATTCTATGGCGATGTCCTTGGCGGCGCTAATGCGGTCCGGCTTGAAGTCCCGGGCGAGCATACTGGTCGACACATCCATCGCGAGAACGATGTCAATTCCCTCCGTATCAATCTTCTCGACCTCCGACTTGGAACGCGGACGGGCGATGGCGACGATGATCAGCACAAGGGCCGCAAGACGCAGGATGTAAGGAAGATGCCGGATCCAGCCGAGGATGCTCGCACCACCGGTAACCCAGGGCCGGAGGGCCGAGACCCTGAGATGCGGCTCCCTCCCCCGGATCTCGCGGTACACATAAAGAGCCGCAAGCAGGACGGGGATGGCCAGAAGAGAGAGCAGTTTGGGATATTCAAAATACATTACTCAACCTCCTCCTCAATCTCGTGCTGATAGGTATCCGTCACGAAGCGGACCGCCAGCGGCAGCACTTCGGCATTCTCCTCGCGAGAGGCGGTATGCTTGGCAAACTTCACGAAATCCGCCCGCTCGAAAAGGTCCTTGAGCCCCTCGTACAGGTCGACAGGGAGCGTCTCTTTCTTCAACTCGGGCATAATCTCGGCCGTGGTCATCTCCATAGCCCCGATACCGTACCGGGCGTCAATGTATTCGCGCAGGGTATCGGTAACCCCGGAATAGAAGGCCTTCTGCCGGTCGGGCTCCCAGAATTTGTCGCCGCGGAACTTGTCGAGCTTACGAAGCGCCCGGATATGGGCGGGCTCCTTTGCAGCCTCCTCTATCTTCTCCTTATGATACTTACGGATGAGCCAGAAGATCAGCAGGGCCAGGGCAAGGATTCCGAGGGCGATGCCAATCCAGGGCAACGTCTCCCGCACAGTCACGGGGTAGCGAACCTGGTCCTTGATGTCATGAATGACGAAGGTGGCCGTATCGACAGGCATCGTGCGGACATCCAGGAGTTGGGTATCGAACCAGACGGTATCTACCTGGCCGTCCGGGGACCGGCGGAACACCGAAAGCAGCGGCAGATAATATTCCCCTTCGTCAAAAGCGGCAATCCGGACACGGCCGCGGATATCATAAACAGGATGCTCCTTCCCGCTGGTCGTCAAGGTATCCACCTCCCAGGGAGAAAGCACCTCAATCCCGTCCATCAGGCCGTCCTTCCACTCGGGCAGGCCGATACCGGTTCCCTCGGGAACATCCCTGAGGACGAATCCGTACTCCAGCTGGTCGGCAATCAGCACGGAATCCCGCGGTGTCAGCGGCCGGAGGAAGGATCCGCTCCCCTCGGGAAGCGTTCCGTCCGGATCCGCCTTCCCTTTCGAGCAGGCGGCCACGGCAAGCAGCATCAAAACATACAAACCTTTGCGACGCATAACTCTATCGCTTGTGGAAGAACCCCAGCAGGGCCTTCGCATAATCTTCATTGACGGCAACCTCGACGCTGTCGACCTTGTACCGGTTGAGCATTTTCGCCGAAGCCTCCCGGGAGTCCGCCCACCAGCGGGCATACCGCTCCCGCACCTTGCGCGAGGACGTGTTGACCCAGGCGGTTGCGCCGGATTCGGCATCCTTGACATTCACCAGGCCGACGTCGGGAATCTCCTTTTCGCGGGGATCGCTGACGCGGATCACCGAGAGGTCGTGGCGGTTCACGGCGACCTTGAGGGCCTCCTCGTAGCGCGGCTCTCCGGCATCGTCCACATCCATCATATCCGACAGCAGGAATACCGTGGACTTCTTCTTGATGGCGCCGGTGAGGAAGCGCAGGGCGCCTCCGATGTCGGTGCCGTCGGAAGAAGGTTCGTATTCGAGGATTTCGCGGATGATGTGCAGGAGATGGCTCCGGCCCTTTTTCGGCGGAATGAATTTCTCGACCCGGTCGCTGAACAGCAGGGCGCCCACCTTGTCATTGTTCAGGATGGCGGAGAAGGAAAGCACCGAGGCGATCTCGGCGATCTGGTCCCGCTTGGTCTTGGAGACCGTACCGAAAAGTCCGCTCCGGCTCACGTCCACCAGCAGGACCACGGTCATCTCCCGCTCTTCCTCGAACACCTTGACGTAAGGTGCCCGCATCCGCGCGGTGACGTTCCAGTCCATCGTGCGGACATCGTCGCCGTACTGGTACTCCCGAACTTCGCTGAAGGTCATACCTCGGCCCTTGAAGGCCGAATGGTACTCCCCGGCGAAGACCTGGTGCGAGAGGGCCTTCGTCTTGATTTCGATTTTCCTCACTTTCTTGAGGAGCTCTTCGGGAGTGAGTCTGCCCATAGCGGATTAAGGAACGATAACCGAATTGAGGACTTTCTCGATGATCTCTTCGCTGCGGACATTCTCGGCCTCGGCTTCGTATGTAAGCCCGATGCGGTGACGCAGGACCTCGTTGCAGACGGCACGGACATCCTCGGGGATGACATAGCCGCGACGCTTGATGAAGGCGTATGCCTTGGAAGCAAGCGAGAGCGAGATGCTGGCACGGGGCGAAGCGCCGTAGGAAATGAGACCCTGGATATCTTCCAGGCCATATTCCTTCGGTGTACGGGTCGCATAGACGATATCGACGATGTAGCGCTCGATCTTCTCATCCATATAGACATCCTTCACGACGTCGCGGGCGCGGACGATATCCTCGGGCTTCACGACTTTCTGCGCATGCGGGAATTCGCCCTGGTTGTTCATCCGGACGATGAGCCGCTCCTCTTCCTTCTTGGGATAATCGACGATGACCTTGAGCATAAAACGGTCGACCTGGGCCTCGGGCAGCGGATAGGTGCCCTCCTGCTCGATCGGGTTCTGGGTAGCCATCACCAGGAAGGGATTGGGAAGGGCGTAGGTCTGGTCGCCGATGGTGACCTGACGCTCCTGCATTGCCTCAAGGAGGGCGCTCTGGACCTTTGCCGGGGAACGGTTGATCTCATCCGCGAGGATGAAGTTGGCGAAGACGGGGCCCTTGTGGACCTCGAAGTTGCCCTTGGCTTGGGAATAAATCAGGGTGCCGACCAGATCGGCCGGGAGGAGGTCCGGGGTGAATTGGATCCGGCTGAATTTGGCGTCCACCGCCTCGGCCAGCGTGCTGATGGCGAGGGTCTTTGCAAGGCCGGGAACACCTTCCAGCAGGATATGCCCGCCGGAAATCACGGCTGTCAGGATACCGTCAATAACTTCCTTCTGCCCCACAATTCTCCGGGCAGCCTCTTCCCT
>JAEEGL011074327.1_pt1 | contig 13798 bp, 8 predicted proteins | sample 9134231 | NCBI WGS metagenome assembly JAEEGL01 (sample SAMN16246548, study PRJNA631951) | gut metagenome | biome: gut microbiome; feature: rumen; material: fiber-attached | host: Bos | place: Iran: Karaj | collected 2018-10 | reverse complement strand
GTTTGCGTCAACGTCCACCATCGTTCCGTGCCAAAGGAAGTAGAAAATACCCACGTATCTCCGGCCGTTCTGCCCGTACACTCCGATCGCGCGCGAAGTGGCGTCAATGACCGATGCGTTGTCGTTCTCGTCGTGTGTCACGTAGTCCGGGTCAATGACCGTAAACTGATCCGGCAGTTTTCTGCCGAGTTCATCCGTTCCGGCAAGCGGTCCGTTGCGGAAATATGCGTTGTCCGGCACGATGAACGACCTGGCTTTGTCTCCTTCTCCGTATGATACCGTGAGCGTTCCGGCAGCAGCGTCGGAGCTCAGCTCGATCGTGCCCTTGTAATTATCCGCACCTATCACGTACTTCTCATAAGCCGGCGGCTTCTTCCACTTCTCGTTTTCCGGATCATCCGTCCCCGGTCCAGGCGAATGACTGTGACTGCTTTCCATCGACCTGATATACGCGTCGTAATCGAACGCTCTTGCATCCTCTTCGTTTGAGAAGAATGCGATGTATGCCGTCTCGATCCATTCGTCCGTGCTGAGCGGCGTTCCGCCTGCAGATGAAAGCGGGTCAAAACGCACGTTGATGATCTCTTCATCAAGTCTGTCGAACAGCCTCGAGTGCATGACGAGCGTCTGCCACTCTTCCGTGAGCTGTCCCCATTTTAGCATCACTTTGGTCGATTCGCTTATTTCTTTTTCGTTGGTGGCAACGTATATTTCGCCGCTTCGTGATCTTGCTTCTGATCCGCCGCGATATTTTATAACGATCCAGCTGGCTTCGTTTCCGTTTTCGAACATCGGTCCGATCGTCAGATTCGGGTCGTCTTCGAGGACGTCCATTCGCAGTCCGTCGTCGGTGACCTCAATCAGGCAGTGCGTCTCAGGTCCGAGGGTGTAAGTCGAGTCATCGGTAAAATCATAAATATACGTAGGCGTGATCACTTTTTCCACCGCGCTTTCTCCGTCACCGGCGCTGTCAATGTTTTCCGCATTTACTCTCCCGCGTGTATGCAGGCCCGTTCCCGTTGCCGCGCACAAGGTCAATGCCATTACCGCCGCTGCTATGAGACATAGCAGTCTCCGCGCCGTGTTTTGATGATTATTAACGTGCTGATATTTTTTCATCCGTACGCCCCCTGTATCAGTTCTGATGACTGAAATGCCGTCTCTTTAGTTGACAATATTATACATTATTCACCGCCCGTAGGGCAAGCGGCATCGGCGGGAGGCAATTTCACATAAACAGGGAAACGGGAGTAGAGCAGGAAAACCTTTCATTTGCCTTTCTTTTTTAAAAACACTATAATAGCAATTGAAAAAGTCTTGCTGTAAACTATATGGCAAGTTCTTTCGATATGCTGATTGCTTTGAAACGGGATATTATTTGAAGACAAACAAAGGAGCCTATTGGTTTTATGAATTATAAAAGGGCAGCTGCTACAGCTACAGTATTACTTACAGCGGGGATTATTTCCGCAATGATAATGATAAATACTTCTAAAATCTATGCGAGCGGAGGATATGGAAAAGATGTTATTCTTGGAATAGAACTTCCTGATATTCCGATTCAAACAAAGACCCCTTTTACGACACCGGAAGAAAGTGCTACAACACAAACTAAAGCTCCCGCAACTGATTTGCCTACTGAATCTCGTACTGAATTTATAACGAATGCTCCAGCAACCGATATATCAACAAATGTGAAACCCTCTGAGACTTTGACTGTTACTCCGACAATTCCCCCTTCAGATCACATTCCAACTGTCTCCTCCACTTACATAACTACACCTGTTCCATCTGTGATAACATTCACTATGTTTGTATCAACCGATTCACCTACAGAATCGGTCTCAACCGGGGTGCCGGATATAATTGAAACGGGTACAGATTACCCGACATCGACTCAGGGCAACACCTCCACGGTTACAGAAACTGCTTCTGCAACAGCAGTTTTAACAGAGGATCCGGTATCAAACGTTACCAATCCCATAGATATCGTGCCCACTGCTCCGGATAATAACGGGAGCAATAAAAATGTCTTTCCTTTTTGGGTAGTAATCGGTTCAATTATCGGTGCATGTTGCATTGTCTTTGTGGTCATCTTACTAATAAGAATAACCAGAAGAAAACAATAGTAACGACGCACAAAAAAGAGCCCTACCCTATGCCCCCGGCCCGGTTCTGCCGACCGTTATCTGCACAAACGAGCATCCGGGGACGAGAACCTTTAATTCGGGATCGCCGCCGGGAGCCGAGGCAGAAAACAACTCGACGTTGCCCGACGACAACGTCGCAGCGTCGTGAAGACTAAGCGAATTTGCGCGAATGACCTTATAAGACACGTTGCCGCCGAAACCAAGGTCGCGCACAGAAGCCAGGTCAAGGAGCAGCGATTCATTATTGAGATTGACAACGGAGACCGTCATCACGCCGGAAGAAACAGAAACAAGCGCTGAAGCATTGTCCGCATCGATCCGTGAGCCTAAGATATCACCGCCGATGTGCGCTTTCAGCAGTTCATACGCATACCCCGACCCGGCAAGTTCGCGAACGCTTCCGGATGAAGCGATCATGCCCTCGAACGGATGGAAAAAGCTGGCGGCTGAAAGCGGGTGGCCGGCTCCGGTGGCGATCGCTGACAACATATACGTGCTGTTTCCGAGGAACATCATCGTACCCGGTGCGAGGCCAAACGTCCAGTTCCATTCGTCGAGATACAGCCCCTTCTCGCCGGTCAACCCGGGAACGGCCTCGTTCAGCACTTTTTCTATGCTTTTTACGACAGGCAGATCAGCAGAAACGAACCCGGCGCAGGTGCGGCGCAGAAAATCCGCAGCCTTAAAACGGTCGGTGAAAGTATCGACCGCGCCGTAATAATTATGCACGGAGATCAGATCGTACCGCGTCCCGAGCTCGCCGAGACGTCCGAAATACGTCTTCGTCCACAGTATCATTTCCTCCGTCGTGTCGCAGGCACCCACGACGACGCATATATCAGGCTGCACTTCCCGCATAGCAGTTATGTAATTATCCGTAATCGTCGCAGCCAGCAGCGGATCGCGGTAGAGCGCGTCACCGAAATAATACACTTCGTTGCCGATGAACCACAACGAAACCGCGTGCGAATTATCACGGCAATATTTTACAAGCTCCGCGGCGTCCTTTTCGTTGCCCCTCACGAGCGACACCGTCAGTTCCGCCTTCGCACCAACTTCTTCGCACAGCCGGAAGAACTCTTCCAGCCCGAGATCCAGCGTATCCTGGTCGTACGTCGAAGTGAACAGGAAGCTGCCCATGCCGGTAAAACCGCTTTCATTTGCCTCCATCGGCTTCCTGAACGCGGCAGGTTTAAGGCTCTCCCGCCAGTCAAAACGGTCAGCGCAGCAACCTCCAGGGTACCGCAGCGCAGCGGGTCCGAGCGTTTTCAGTGCGGAAACCGCGTAAATGCTCATACCGTAGAAATTGTCCGCGGGCAATAGCGATGCTTCGTACAGCTTGACACTTCCTCCGCTCGAGCGCACGGTCAATCTCACTCCTGACGAAGGATCTCCTGCCGAACTTCCTTGATCGTCAGCTGCCACAAAACTGAACTTATGCGCCTCTGCACTTCGCCCGGAACGAAAATCGCCTATTTTACTATCACCGACGTATACGTAAACGGCGCTATCTTTATCCTCCGACGCCGTCCAAACCTCAAACACGTACTCTTTCCCGGCATCCAGACGCAGTTCGTCACTGTACCGGAGCTCGCCGCCGTCATCAAGCACGACGTAATTGCTGCCGCAGATACTGTGCGTTTTATCGTCCGTCACAGTCCTTCCCGCCGAAACAGACCACGCCGCCGGGTTTCGATGATCCTGATCGAGCGCGTAAAATTTTCTGTTGTTGAGGAGCTCGGCAGAAAGTCCCCCGAACCAGCAGGAACGCGTGATCTCCATATTCATGCCGAAAAGCGACTCCGGAACGACCCCGCCGGATGCAGCAGATACGGACAATTTCGCTTTTGCCGCGATCAGATCCGAATATATCACGAGTTCCGCATCGAATTTAGTCCCCGACGGAAGCGCCGCGGTCAATACGTTTTCGCCCTTGACCAGCGCTTCTCCGCCGGCCGTGAGGTCAACGTATTGTGAGCCCGTGTCGCGTGAATACCTGCCCGCCTCCACGCCGTTAAGCTCAAAAACGACGTCCTGCCCTTTTCTTACCTGAGGCGCCCCGGTAAAACGGATGCACATGGCGTTGACAACACTCCCGTCGACCGGCGATTCGAAGCGGAATCCTTCTATAAGTTCCCGGCTGCTGAATTTGAAGGCAGGATATTCCGAAAGTTTCGGCGCGGTCAATACCGGTACGGGCAGCGTTTTTTCCGGATAATTGATCTCAGTCAGAAGGATATCTGCGGGCTCGCCCCAATCCTGCAAGGGAGTGACGTTCTCTTCCGGTTTTTCGGGATCGTTCCGTGCGCAGCCTGAAAAAACAGCCGGTATCGCCGCTGCCATCACGAGAGCAATCGATGATATTATTCTTTTTCCTATGCGCATTTCACGCCACTCCTCCTCTTATAAAGCCGGAGATCATACTATAACAGGGATCAAGCTTTATTATAGAAATCAGGCCATATTATTTAGATTTCTTCTTTTTACCTGCCATCACTATGGCGATCACCACTGCGGCGACCAGCACAGCAGCGCCGATCGAAATACCGGCGATAAGCCCGGCATTAGGTTTATTGTCCGCCGTCTTCCCTCCGTTGTCAGCCGTCTTCTCAGGAGCAGTAGCCGCAGGAGCCGTGGCGGAGTCAGTCGCAGGTACGTCAGTCGGTGCGGCGGTTGGCGCTTTGGTAGGCGCGTCAGTAGGAGCAGAAGGCTCGTCCGTCACCGCTGCTTCAGGAGTAGGCGTAGCAGGAGCGGCTTCATAGAACGTGAACATCCCGATATTGTTCGCAGGCCAGGCCGGGCTTGACGCCGTGATCTGAATTTTAACGGTGCACAAGCCGGTCACAGGCTTTGCAAATTTAAATTCGTCATAATTTGCATTATTGTAATCCTCGAGCTCCCAGCCGTTGCCGCCGAGGCCCTCGCCGCTTCCCTGAAGCTCGTCATTAATGAAAAGGTCAAAATCAGTACTTTCCACAGCCAGTCCGTACGACATATACGACATGGCGTCAACGATCTTTTCGCCGAAGTCTACCGTGAACGTAACCGTATCGCCCGCGCCTCCGTGAATAAAGAACATACCGTCATATTCAGGCTGCTCCGCCGAAGCAGAATTGACGCCGATCGCGTGGTCTGTTAAGAACTGTTCGCTGTCCCTGGTAATTGCGCCGCGTTTAAGCAGCACTTTTCTCGCATTTATCGCGAGGCTGTCCTCAGTCATCACGAAATCGGGTTCGTTGTCAACGCTCTGCTCCGGGTCGTATGCCGTGGTGTCAAAGAATTCAAACAGTCCGATCGCGTTTGCGGGCCATGCGGGGTTCGACGAAGTGAGTTCGATCACGATCGTCTGTACGCCGCTAAGAGGCGGGTTTATCTCGAACGAATCCTGCATAGCACCGTTATACCCTTCCCAAAGATCCAGCCAGCCTGTGCCGCCCGTTGACGCGCCAGAACCGAGTTTAACACCGTTTGCAAATACGTCGAATTCCGTAGGCACAGCCACTCCGCCGTAATGCATATACGAAAACTTGTCCGCCTTAAACGATCCGAAATCCACCGTAAAAGTGAATTTATCTCCGGCTCCGGTGTGGAAGAAGAACTGTCCGTTGTATTCTTCACTCTCCGTTTTATTCGTGTCGATCACTACCGCGCCCCTTGTATATTTAGAAGTATCGTACTCGAACGACCCTTCGATCGCCAGTATCTCGCTGGCCCGGGGGTTAACGTATCCGTTTTTCATAACGAAATCAGCCTGGTCGGCAGCTTGTTCACCGAAACTGCCGATGCTGATCAGCGAAATAACAAGCGCTGATGCTATCAAGATCGCTAAAATTCTGCTTTTCATTTCAGATCCTCCTTGTGTTTCTGCCGTTTTAATATTTACTGAACTCCTCAAGCATAGCAAGTACGTTTCCCACGGGCACGTCGTTCGGGATCGCATGCGTGGGGGCAAGGATAAACCCGCCTCCTTTTCGCATTATCCGGACTGTGTCCAGTATCTTTTGTTTGACCTCTTCCGGCGATAGATTTGGCAGCGCTTTTTGCGTAGAGATCGTTCCCCAGAAGCTCAGCCTGTCGCCGTAAGTCTGCTTTATTTTATTAAGATCGTATATTTCCGGCTGCACCGTCTGGTAGCAGTTAAGCCCGATCTCTATCAGGTCGGGGAACACTTCTTCGATGTCTCCGCACGAGTGCTGGATCACGTATTTTCCGTTCTTTTTCGCGCGGCGGTATAGCTCTGCCATACGCGGCTTAATGAATCTCCTCCAGAGCGGCGCACCCATTATCATGCCCCGCTGCTGCCCCCAGTCATCTCCGAAATATATTGCGTCAAACGGATATTCATTCATAATATCCAGCACGCGCAGGTCAAATTCCATGATCCTGTCTAAAAGCTCGTCAACAAATTCCGGATCTGTCAACATATACGCGAGCGCGTCTTCCATCCCGACGTAGCTCCACAGCCGCTCAAACATAGAAAAACCGATGCCCGCAAAACAGAATTTGTCCTCTTTCGTCGAAAGCAGCTGTTCACAGTTTTCGCGTATCCTCTTTTCGTTCAAAAACGGCGCCGGAAAAAGTGAAATATCAGGCTCATCGATCACAGGATCGTTGACAACGCCGATGTCTTTGTCCGCGCCCGTACGGTCCCACGTCACGCCGAAATCGTCAACAAAATGGCCCGGCCTTTCGGGGTCTTCTTCCGGATAGCCCCAGTATTGCCAGTAATGGAGGCAGCGCGCGTACCGGTCAATGAAATGGTCGTCGCCTAATGCTTTCGCCACCTTTTCGTACTCCTGTCCGGTAAACTCCACGAACCATGGCAATTTTTCCGTCTCTTTATGATTTAGTGCCTGTATTACAGTTTCGCGTCTCGTCATGGCGGTCGTCCTTTCCGTCTAACTGTCGTTTACAGATCCTTTTCGTTTATATACAAAACGTTGCTCGTATCATTATTCTGGTGAAGCTTGCAGTAATTGCCGGGCGTGGTACCCGTCGCAGCCTTAAAAGCATGTATGAAATAATATTCGTCTTTAAATCCGGTCTTATACGCCACCTCTTTGATGGAAAGAACCGTGCAGCTGAAATAATATTTTGCTTTCTCGATCCGTCTTTCGTTCAGGTCCTTCATCGGAGTAGTCCCGAATATTTTTTTGTACAATCTGGAAAAGTATGACTGGCTCACGCCTGCCATTTCCGCCAGCTTGCTGATATTCCACGCCTGCCCGGGATTCTCAAGCATATAAGTCCTCGTTTGCTTTATTTTGCGAACTACCGCCGCGTTCACGTTAATAAGCTGAGTCCGCATATAATCCTTCGAATTGACAACGATAAACAGCAATATATATTCGAGCCTGTTGTTGATCAGGCGCCGGACTTCGGGCGTTTTGATATAATTTCTCTCGATCTCCGACAATTCTTTGATCACTCTGCTTATATGTTCGGTGCGTTCAGGATAGAACGGTACCATCGGTGTGATCATCTCGAGTATTTCCGCCGCGCAATTGCCGTCATCATGGAACTTGATAAAATCATTTGACCACAGACCGTCCGGATCCGTATCTCTCTCCTTGGGATAAAAACACCGCTTTGAACCGGGCGGGAACAGCACCATCCCCTTCGGCCTGACTTCTATCTCTTTTCCGTCTGTCACCAGAACGGTCGGTGATTGGAACAGCCCGAGAAAATATGATCCCGGCTCATCATATTGATCTACGTATATCATTCCGCTCGGATGAGAGTAATTCCATCCTATTTCATTTATCCTGAGCATCGACCGTTCACCATCCGTTAGAACAGCACTTTAAGCAGTCCGTCTTCTGTCACTTTTATCTCCGCAATAGCAGGCCTTTCCGAAAAATCGTTGCCGTAAAAAGCCGTAGTGTATATTTTTCCGTCGTTTGCGCGGAAAATGTTGTTATGCCCTCCGTTTATCAGGAGCAGGCGGCGTTCGCTGTACGGCCCTTCCAGCTTATCTGAAACCGCGTAAAAACTGTCGTACGACTGATACGCCGAACCGTCTTCCCTGTAATGGATCCCGTACGTTGCAGAACATAAATAGTACAGCCCGTTAATTTTATAAACGAAACACCCTTCAAACCCTACTCTGAGACCGCTTTCACTGACGAGCGCCTTCGGGCTAGAGGCAAGTTTTGTCATATCGTCGCTCATGCGGGCAATAATTCCGTCAGACCATATCGCGTAAACCGCGCCGTCGTCGTCAACGAAAAACGTCGAGTCGATATAGTCAAATACCGGCCTTTTACAGATATCTTCGTACGGTCCTTCCGGCGCTCCGGTCTTGCTCTTCAGTATTGACCCCTTCATCGCGCCCCAGCCTAGCGAATAGCAGATATAGTAATCTCCGCCAATATAGTGAAGTTCCGGTGCCCAGATCGGCGAGCTGCCGTCTTTTATCATCTCTTTCTGCCAGTCCGCGTCGCGCTGATAATTCCACACCGCGCCCAGATCGGTCCAGTCTGCGAGATCGTCCGAGCGGTAAACGTGTATTTCTTTTGTGTTGGCCCAGTCTACGGGGTCATACGTTCCGGTCATATAATATTTTCCGTCCGCGCCTGTCATTATGAACGCATCTCTCAGATGGATATCCGCGATCGCTTTTACCGGTTCCGACGGGATCCCTCCAAACGACGGGGCGTTCTGCGAAAGCTTATATTCCGAATCTGCATGAAATTCAGGCGTCATCCCGGACGAGTACGAAAACCCGACGTCGATCTTATAAAAAACGTTTTTCTTAAAAACCGTTTCCGGAGTATATCGGGCTGAATGGAGTTCGTTGTAGCCAATTATAATTTCCATATCATCTGCCCCTTTTACCGACAGACTCTGGTTCCCGGTTTCCGAAAAAGCGATGTACGTGCTGTATCTCACGTAATTGGTCAATTTCAGCCTGGAATTTTCCGGTATCTCGCCTATGTCCTGAACGATGCGCGTAAACAGGCTCTGCTCGTCCGTTTTTGATTTGTGCAGGGTCAATTTCGCTCCTTTGGAGTGTTCGACGTATTTATCGATCTCGTTTAGTTCGTCTGCAGTGTAATCCATGATCTTCTCCAGTTTTTCAGATCCTTCGGACGGTTCCGTTTCACCGCCTGGCGTCATGCTTTGGCTGTCTTTCCGGCCGGGGACAATACCCGGCTCTGCGTTCGTGCAGCCGGATATGATCGCGGTCAATATCACGACAATTATCATTAAATATGTGGTTTTGCGTTTCTTACCACATGGTTTCGGTCGTGAGTTGATAATATCCGCTCCTGTCATCTCGTCTAGCCCTGCTTTCGTTGGGATCGATTTAATTATAACCCCGCCGTTATGAAAAATACTATCCACTAAATGCGTTTTCTTGACCACATCGACACATTATTTTGCACATATAGATCCGGCCTTCGTCCGGGGCGGAGTCAATCGAGCGTGGAAATGGGACAAAATTGCTCAAACTCGGAGTTTTGTCCCATTTCAGCCAGAGGAGCCGCGCAAGGGCCGCGTCGAATGAACGAGGAAATGGGACAAAATTACTCAAACTCGGAGTTTTGTCCCATTTCAGCCAGAGGAGCCGCGCAAGGGCGGCGTCGAATGAGCGAGAAAATGGGACAAAATTGTTTAAACCCGGAGTTTTGTCCCATTTTTCCAAGCGGTGGCCGCTCGGGGCGGCGTCAAATGAGCGTGGAAATGGGACAAAATTGTTTAAACTCGGAGTTTTGTCCCATTTCAACAAGAGGTGGCCGCTCGGGGCGGCGTCAATCGAGCGTGGAAATGGGACAAATTCGCTCAAACTCGAAGTTTTGTCCCATTTTTCCAAGAGGTGGCCGCTCGTGGCGGCATCAAATGAGCGAAAAAATGGGACAAAATTGCTCAAACTCAGAGTTTTGTCCCATTTCAACAAGAGGTGGCCGTCCGGGGCGGCGTCGAACGAACGAGAAAATGGGGCAAATCCGTTCAAACCCAGAGTTTTGTCCCATTTTTCCAAGCGGTGGCCGCCCAGGGCGGCGTCAAATGAGCGATAAAATGGGACAAAATTGCTCAAACTCGGAGTTTTGTCCCATTTCAGCCAGAGGAGCCGCGCAAGGGCGGCGTCGAATGAGCAAGAAAATGGGACAAAATTGTTCAAACTCGAAGTTTTGTCCCATTTCAACAAGATTAGACCGCTGCGCCTAAACTATTATTCTACCGAGAAGAACACCTCGAGCTTCACCGCGCCTGAGTTGTCCCTGATAACGACCTTATAATCGCCTTCGGGGATGCCTATGTACGGAACCACCTGCGGATTTTGAGGCGTGGCGCAGAACCAGTCCGCAACGGCAGAAGGCTTGTCGTTCTCCAGCAGGTACCAGCCGTTTCGCCCGCTAAGAGTATTGTCAAAGGTCGCGTAGAACACGCCTGCGTCCTTGCCCGGCACGTACACCTCCGGATAGAAAGCCAGATAATCCTTTGCCTCTCCCCGCGCGGTGATAATGATCGGTTCGCCCTTCTCAAACACCTTCTTATTTACCGAAAGGAAACGCGCACCATCTTCCACGCTGTCACCTTCATTGTCCTCCGGCGACTTGTAGAGCGTAGGAATGACGTCCGGGATCGTGCCGTTGTCATTATATATCGCGACCTCGCCAAGTTCAGCGCAGCCGCCTCCGTTCTTCTGCTTAAAGCCTGTCACGGCGACGCGCACGTAGCGGGCGCTTACGGGGTCAAAGCGGAATACGGGCACTTTTGTAAGGTCCGGTTCGAAGCTGTTCTTTTCCGCTATTTTATACCACGTGGTTCCGTCGGTCGAGGTCAATATAGCGAATGATTCGGGGAAGAAGCGGAAGCATGCGGCGCCTTTTCCGCCCGGATAGAGGTCAACGCGGTTCACGGCCTGTTCGGTACCGAGGTCGAACGTCATATATTGCGGTGCTCCGTCAGCCGATACCAGCGTTGCCTTCGCCCCGTCGTCGTAAATTCCGTCGTTGACGTTGCACAGGAAGGCGGTACCGTCGCCTATCGCAGACGTCGCGGTTAGCCTGGCAGCGACCGCAAGATCCGCGCTATTTTCTTTTGCGGGCAGGTCAAGTTTTCCGCCCGTGACTGCAAGCAGCGCGCAGTCCCCTGCTTCAAGTTCGAGCGTCAATACTCCGTCCGAAACAGGAGCGGCTTTCAGCTCGCCATTGACGTCATCGACCAGCTTCAGTTCGAGATCGCCCACAGTAAACGTGAGCGTCTGAGCCTTTTTGAAATTTTTATTGACGATCATCAGATATTGACCGCCGCCGTCACGCCGCTCGATCACAGACACGATCGCATCAGTCTTGCCCGTTGCCTGCACTTTAAACTCCTTCGGGACCGTCTCGTACGCACCCGACGTCTTCTGACGCGTATGGTACACCGCCACGGCATCGCCCGAAGCAAGGCAGGAGCCTATCGCGTGGATCTTTTTATTGATCTCACATACCGCGTAATACAGGTCCGTCGGTTTATGATCCAGATCGAAGATCGCGTCGGTGTAGCCGCTGTCAGAGCCCCACGGCCTTTCCCAGGTAAAGAATTTCAGCTCCTTTATGCCGTACGCCAGCGCCGCCATCATATTGTAGCGAAGATCCCCGGGCGAAGGCATCCTGTAGTTCACGTAACCGACCGACTGCACGTACACGGCCGAATTCATGCCCGTATCCAGCGCCGCGCGCCTCAGATCATCGTAATTTTTGAACAGCTGGTATTCGTCAACGCCCCCGCTTTTATCGAAGCAGTACGTGTCCAGCGACAGCGTGCCCCAGTAGTTCACGAGACTGCCGTAATCAGTCAGGCGCTTGTAGTACGTGCCTTCCGGATACGCGCCGCGCGGGAGGAAATTTACGTTTATGAAGCAGTCGGGGACAACGGAGCGGAATACGTTTTCGACTCTGGCGTACGGGTTCGGGTCGTACGGTTCGTCGACAACGTAAAATCCTCCGAATCCGTCGAGGTCGCGGTACTGTTCGGCGACCGCTTTGAGTTCTTCGTTGCTGCGGGAAGGTCCGGTCTGGGCGCGGTAATCGCGCGAATAGATCTTCAGCCCGTATTTTGCGGCGTCTTTCATTATCGGAACGTATTTGTCAAACGTATGGCCCTCCGCGACCCACACGTTGTCAACGTACACGTGCGACACCACGTCGATCTCCGCCTGCTTCATATATTCAAGCATGGTGCGGCGGAGCTCTTCATTCTGAAGCTGCACCAGATAAGCGTTGATAACGATATTGTCCCGGGTGATCGGCTTTTTCTCAGGCGCCGGAGCTGCGATCGGCCCCGAAGCTACGGGATAATTCACAGCCGCAGGAGTTGCCGCCGCATCTGTCGCCTCACTGCCCGGATGAGTTGAAACCGTATCGGTTACTTTTCCTTCCGAAGGCGTCACGTCCGGGCGCCCGGTCGTGCAGGCGGGCAATACCGCTCCCAGTGTTAAAGCAACTGCTATCAGCAAAGCAAATCGTTTCATAGTCCCCCTCTTTTCTAAGCGATATAGCTTATTTCAAATTCTTTAAGATATATGAACCACATCGGCGTATCGTGAATGCTATTATCGACGCGCGTCACGTAAAAGCGGATGCGTCGAGCGCCAGGTTAATAATTTGAACGCGTCTTTACAAGTTTCTCATACAGCGCTCTCACAGGTATGATCGTACGGTCATAAAAATCTTCGTATCCCGGGTGACCGGCATTCAGATTCCACGTATTGTACGCCAGGAGAGGCACGCGCTCTTCGATCAGCTTCTGCTCCGCCTGTATACCCTTGTCGATTATTTTATAAGTTGTTGCTATGTGATCGCCCCATGCGAGCAGCATGCCTCCCTTAACGTGCGGGTCCGGATCTATCACGAGCGGCGTCTGGTTATACGGAGACTGCGGATGGACCGCCTTCCACCTGTATATGCTCCACTCGTATATTTCCTGCGGGGTCCAGTACGCGGCAGGAGTGACGATATACATAGGCGTCCAGGAAGCATTGACGATGTCGAACCCCGCCTTCAGAAGTGACGGCGCGGTCTGATAATAATTTTCCCAGCTGTAAACGAGTATGTCTTTAGACACGTACTTGTTTGCCTCCTCGGGGAAACCCTCCCAGACGATCGGTTTCATTCCGTGCCTGAACACGACGTCAGAGATCCTGTTGATATACCCCGAATACATTATCGCAAGCTTTTCGCTGTCCGTCCTGTTGTCGAATTCAGGATCCCCGCTCCGGTAGGTGTTAAGGCATTTCTCGCACCTGAGCCAGAGCGAAATATTTGCCTCGTCTCCTCCTAAGTGGATGTATTCCGAGCCTTCGAACAGTTCACAAAGCTCAGAAAAGATCGTTTCCATTGCCTCCAGCGACGCTGAACCCTGGCATATGATACCGTCCGAACCGAATACGGCGGGATATTTTGCCTGGAAAATGCCGCAGTGCCCCGGGGCCTCGATCTCAGGTATCAGGCTTACTCCTCTCAGGCGCGCGTATTCTATAAATCCCTTTATCTCCTTTTCCGTGTAGCTGCTCCCGGGAGAAGAAAGGTCCGGAAACGCTTTTGAAGGAAGCGTGTAGAGCTGCGAATCCGTAAAGTGAAGCTGGAGGTACCTGATCTTATAGAAGCGGCACATATCTATATATTCGTATATGTAATGCGGCTCGTGCCACGCTC
>JAEEGL010462246.1_pt1 | contig 13798 bp, 12 predicted proteins | sample 9134231 | NCBI WGS metagenome assembly JAEEGL01 (sample SAMN16246548, study PRJNA631951) | gut metagenome | biome: gut microbiome; feature: rumen; material: fiber-attached | host: Bos | place: Iran: Karaj | collected 2018-10 | reverse complement strand
CAGATACGGGCATGGCGGAAGAGTCGGATATGACCGTGAGTGGCGTGCCAATAAGGCTGTTTCGGGCGGCGGCGAGACCATAGACCAGGGCGTTCATCTTATCGACCTTTCAAGATGGTTCATGGGTGACTTTGACAAGGTTGAGGGTTTTGCAACAACTTACTTCTGGGATATGGAAGTTGATGATAACGGATTCATCTGTTTGAGAAAAGAAGATGACAGATGTGCATGGCTGCAGGTAAGCTGTACGGAATGGAAGAACATGTTCTCATTCGAGATATACTGCAAGCATGCCAAGCTGATGATCGAGGGACTGGGCGGAAGTTACGGAGTCGAGAAGCTCTATTATTATAAGATGCTTCCCGAGATGGGACCTCCGATAACCAAAATATATGAATACTCAAGGGGCGACGATTCGTGGAAGATGGAGCTTAAGGATGTCGTGACAGCGGTCGAGAACGGAAGCGAGCTGTTCATGGGCGATATCCATGACGCGTATGAATCCCTTAAGATAGTAGAAAAGATTTACGGAGTTTCAGATGCTGAAAAATAAAAGAGTCCTTATAACAGGAGCAGGGCGCGGCCTTGGCGGATATCTGGCCGGAGTTTTTGCAAAGTCAGGAGCATCGGTCGTTATCTGTTCGCGAAATGAAGATGAACTTAAGTCCGTGGCTGAAAGCGCAGGCGGAAACATATATTACTGCAGGGCGGACATGGGAAATACGGAAGACATCGACCGTCTTTATGAGTTTGCCGTTGCAAAGCTCGGCGGCCTTGATGCCGTGGTCAACAATGCGGGCATACAGGGACCCATCGGAAGGTTTGATGAAAACGGCTGGGAAGAATGGCTTAACGTGTTTGATGTCAATCTGTTCGGGACCGCATACAGTATGCGCAAAGCGATAGAGATCTTCAAAAAGCAGGGATCGAAGGGCAAGATAATCAACTTATCGGGAGGAGGCGCTACCTCGAGCAGGCCCAATTTCAGCGGATATGCAGCGGCCAAGTGCGCGGTTGTCAGGCTGACGGAAGTCGTTGCAGATGAGAACAGGGAATTCGGCATAGATATAAACGCGATAGCCCCCGGAGTGATGAACACGGACATGTTAAAGCTCATTACGGCAGCAGGTCAGGAGAAGTCCGGTGAGAGGGAATTCAATATAGCATCAGGGCAGAAAGAAGGCGACCTTTCATCACTTGTAAAACCTTCGCAGCTTATAGAATTCCTGGTATCCGATAAGTCGGACGGCATCAGCGGCAAGCTCATAAGTGCCGTATGGGACGGCTGGGACAAGGATGACTTTGCCGATATATGCCGTGATAAGGATATCTACACATTGAGGCGTACGATAGAATAGAAGAATAATACATAAAATGAAACACGCAGGTTTTTAAGCCTGCGTGTTTTCTGCTCAAACTTAATTAATATGGTAGTATCCTAATTAACCTGAGTTTGAGATTCTTTTGCCCAGTTGTCGAAACCTTCCATTACCGCATCATATGTCTGATGCGAAATGTCCGGAAGATCCTGTCCCCATGATTTGGTTGCCGCTGCGAAGCCTTTCTTGAAGGCTTCCCTCATTTCTTCAATCTTGTCGGGATCTCCGCCGGTAAGAGACTTAGCCATATCAAGGATCCTTTGAGAGGTATTCTTTACACCGTAGAATCCGTCCTCGGATATTGCCTTCTGAGCCTCTTCCTTGGCTGCTTCCGAAACGGTAAACTTACCGCTCGCGAGGAAACGCCATATACTGTCTTCATCGGCGCCGTTGGCTGCCTTAAAAGCAGAGAGCTGACCTGACAGGGTGTCATGCACCATGTCAAGCAGACGCTGTCTGTTTGCTTCTTCATTTGCCTTCAACTGATCGACAAGCGCTGTGTTGGGAGTATATATAACTCCCGACTTGTCCGGAACCTTTTCCGCTTCCGAACTCTTCTCGTATATGACACCTGTTTCCGCGGCCTTGCTTGCGGATGAGGAGGAAGTCTCTTCGGTCTTTTGGCTGCCCGTGGCCTTCTTTACAGAAGTGTAGGCACTGTAAGCATCGAGCTGAGAGTATCCCTGAATTCCGTTCACACTCATATTTACCCTCCTTGGTGTTCTCTTTTATGGCGAAAACCTGTTTCCGCGCATAAAAGGAGATAGTAATAGCTTCATTTATTATATCGGAGCGTTTTAGAAATATGATTAGCATTTTTTTAAAATAAATGATATGATTTTTCTAAAGATTGTATACAGAATACAAAAAACAAAGACTGAAAGACCGGGGTAATGGATACTGTAAAATTAAAGGCAAGAGCCAAGATAAATCTGTCACTTAATGTAACCGGAAGGCGTGATAACGGATATCATGACGTACGGATGGTCATGCAGAGCATCGATCTGTACGATGAGATAACCATTTCAAAGATACAGCGTTCCGCTGATGGCGAAGATATCGTCATAGTATCGGAGGCTGAGAACATCCCGCTTGATAAGGACAACCTTGTTTACAGGGCTGCAAGGCTTATCATGGATGAAAAAGGGATAACAGGCAGCGTTAAGATAGACCTCAAGAAGAATATCCCGGTGGCAGCAGGCCTTGCGGGCGGGAGCACGGACGCAGCCGCGACGCTTAAAGGCATGAATGAGCTCTTCGGGCTTTACCTGCCGGAAGATAAGCTCTGTGAGATGGGAGTTAAGATCGGAGCCGACGTGCCGTATTGCATAATGGGCGGGACCGTATTATCCGAAGGCATCGGGGAGATACTTACACCCATAAGGAAGCTGCCCGATTGCGGGATTCTGATCGCGAAACCCGGAATAGATGTATCAACGGGATATGTATATAATGCATTCGATGCGCTTAAGGAAAAATACCATCCGGATGTTGATGCAATGATCAAGGCGATCGAAGCGGGAGATATTGCGGCTGTAGCGGCAAATCTCGGGAATTCCCTTGAAGGAGTGACACAGGCGGAATATCCGGTAATAGCGGAAATAAAGAAAGCAATGATAAAGTCAGGCGCTCTCGGTTCTCTTATGAGCGGGAGCGGACCGACGGTTTTCGGTATATTCAGTGATATAAAAGCTGCCCAAAAGGCAGCAGGCATCATCAGGGAAACGGGCATGGCGGCGGATATAGCGGCAACAGGGCCGTATGATCCGGCAGGATTTTAGGAGAAGGCGTATGGAAGAAAACAGGATTCAGTTACTTACGGATGAATATCTTCCTTTAAGGGATGTTGTGTTCAAAACATTGAGACAGGGGATTTTAAAAGGGGACCTGAAGCCCGGTGAGAGGCTGATGGAGATACATCTCGCAAGCAGGCTCGGTGTTTCAAGGACACCCATAAGGGAAGCCATACGAATGCTTGAACTTGAGGGACTTGTGACAATGGTGCCCAGAAAAGGTGCCGAGGTGGCAAGGATAAGCAAGAAGGACTTAAGGGACGTACTTGAAGTCAGGCGGTCACTTGATTCCCTGGCAGTCAGCCTTGCATGTGAGCGTATCGATGATGACTTAAAAGAGGCTCTTAAAAAGGCGGAGGATGATTTTGAACGCTCCATTAAGACGGGGGATGTTACGATGATAGCCGAGGCCGATGTCAGGTTCCACGATGTCATCTTAAATGCGAGCAAGAACGGAAGGCTGGTCCAGCTTGTTAACAATCTTGCCGAAAGGGTATACAGATACCGGCTCGAGTATATTAAGGACAGCAGGAATCATCAGCGTCTCATCGAAGAACACAGAAAGATAATGCAGTACATAAACGACGGTGATCCTGCAAATGCCTGCCTTGCGATAGAGACGCATATAGATAACCAGGAAAAGAACATTATAAGCCAGTTGGAATTATAGGGTTGCAATTAGTCACTTTAAAGTATAGAATTATGAAATCATGAATTGAGAAGGGGTATCGGTAATGCCGGATAACGGGGCGCCAATTGGCGTTTTTGATTCAGGTGTCGGAGGTCTGACCGTAGCCAGGGAGATCATGGCACAGATCCCGAATGAACGTATCGTATATTTTGGAGATACGGCAAGGGTTCCTTACGGAAGCAAGTCAAAGACGACCATCACCAAGTTTACAAAACAGATAGTAAGGTTTCTTATGACTCAGGATGTCAAAGCCCTTGTCATAGCCTGTAATACCATGAGCGCATACGCGATCGATGAGGTTGAAAAGGATGTATCGCTGCCGGTTATAGGGGTTGTCAAACCCGGAGCCAGGGTAGCGGTTTCCCAGACAAGGAATAAGAGGATAGGCGTCATCGCGACGGAAGGAACCATAGGCAGCGGTATGTATGAGAGGTTCATCACAAATATCGATCCTACCGTCAATGTACTGACAAAAGCGTGTCCGCTGTTCTGCCCCCTTGTTGAGGAAGGGATGCTTGATGATCCCGTTACGGATGAGGTGGCAAGGCGCTATCTTAAGGAACTCATGGATAAGGATATAGATACGCTGATAATGGGATGTACCCATTATCCGCTTCTTGCGCCCGCGCTGAAGCGGCTTGTAGGCGACAGGGTAAGGCTTGTCAATCCGGCCTATGAAACGGCAAGAGAGCTTAAAGAGATGCTCACGGAAAACGGTCTGTTAAATGATACTCCGCTTGAAAATCAGGAGAAGGATCATGAATTCTATGTGAGCGATCTGGCGGATAAGTTCACAAGATTTGCGGCCGATATACTGGATAATGATGATATCAGGACGCAGAAGGTTGATATAGAGACATATTGATTTTAACCCGTCTGTAAAAAGGCGGGCGGAGGAACATATGAAGAAGGATGTTCTTATCACGATATCGGGAATACAGTCCGATGAATACAGGGAAGCCGATAAAGTAGAGATAATAACGAGCGGCAGCTATTATAAAAAGAATAACAAACACTACCTTCTGTATGATGAGATAGGTGAGGGCCAGGACGAGATAACAAAGAACGTGGCCAGGTTCTGCGAGGATGAATTCCATATAACAAAGAGCGGTTATACCAACGTTAACATGACATTCGAACAGAACAAGAGGAACATCACCAACTATATAACTCCATACGGAAACATGCTTGTGGGAGTAGACGCAAGCAGTATAGATATTATTGAGAATGATGAGAACATACAGGTAGACATAGCATATTCACTGGATGTAAATTATGAGCACCTTGCAGACTGCAGGCTCCATATGGATATACAGCCCAGAGAAACATTTGCTATCACGAAACCGTCTATTTGATCGGCTTTGCGCCGGCCTTTTCCTGAAGCTTTTCAACGGCCTGTTTGAACTTGCTCTTGGGCTTCTTATCAACTTTGGCATTTCCGCCGCGGAGACCCTTCACATCCACGATGTAAATACCGCTCACTGAAGCCTTTACTTCCTTTTTGACGGGAACCAGATCGAATATCTTTTCATCACATATAAGCGACATAACCTGAGGTCCTACCTTGGCTTTGACTATCGGCAGCTTCTGGCCCCTTAAGAGCCTTGGAGTCTGCTCAAGTACGATAGCCGGTAATCCGGCATCCTTTATTTTCATCCGTTTCTTATCAATGATGAGCATTGAATAAGTCTGCTTGGCTGCATTTATCTGTTCCTGCTGCTCGGCCTGCTTCTTCTGTGCGCGCTTTCCGAGAAAATAAAGGGCTATTATCGCTCCTATGAGTATGACTGTGATTACTATAAGTGTGATTGCTAACGGTGACACGATGAACCTCCTGTTAATTCGGATAAATACAATAAAAACAGATGTATTGTACCATAATAAGAGGAACGGTTGCAACAGGCTATCCAAGTGTGTTATAACTTATCATAGGTTTTTTGGAAATAATAAGAAAAGGCGGGATGTTTATGGAACTTACTGAGATCAGGGAATTGTACAGGGACAAGGAGAAATATTACGATAAGGAGATCACTGTAGGCGGATGGGTAAGGAGCGTAAGGGACAGCAAGACCTTCGGCTTCATCGTATTAAACGACGGAACCTTCTTTGAACCCCTTCAGATAGTATACGGTGATAAGCTTGATAATTTTGACAGTATAAACAGGATCAATGTGGGCGCGGCTATCATAGTCACGGGTACGCTGGTAGCGACACCCCAGGCCAAGCAGCCTTTTGAGATCCAGGCTAAGGAGGTCATCATCGAGGGAGCTTCAACCCCCGATTATCCTATCCAGAAGAAGGGACATACTCTTGAGTACCTAAGGACTATAACCCATCTCCGTCCGAGGACGAATATGTTCCAGGCGGTATTCCGTGTGCGTTCACTCGCGGCTTACGCTATACATAAGTTCTTCCAGGAGAGGGGCTTTGTATATGTTCATACGCCGCTTATCACGGGCAGTGACTGTGAGGGTGCAGGTGAGATGTTCAGGGTTACCACACTTGATCCCCTTCAGCCGCCGGTTACCGAAGACGGGTCGGTTGATTTTTCACAGGATTTCTTCGGAAAGGAAACAAACCTTACCGTCAGCGGCCAGTTAAACGGTGAGACCTATGCCATGGCGTTTAAGAACATCTATACCTTCGGCCCCACATTCAGGGCGGAGAATTCAAACACGACCAGGCATGCTGCCGAGTTCTGGATGATCGAGCCCGAGATGGCGTTTACGGATCTTAAGGATGACATGATCCTCGCGGAGAGCATGATAAAGTACATCATAAACTATGTTCTTGAGAATGCTCCGAAGGAGATGGAATTCTTCAACAGGTTTGTGGATAAGGAGCTTCTTGACAGGCTTAACCATGTGGTAAGTTCCGACTTTGCCCATGTGACATATACGGATGCGATCAAGATCCTTGAGAAGCATAATAAGGAATTCGAATATAAAGTATTCTGGGGATGCGAGCTTCAGACCGAGCATGAGAGATACCTTACAGAGAAGGAGTTCAAACGCCCCGTGTTCGTTACCGATTATCCCAAGGATATCAAGGCCTTCTACATGAAGCTTAATGAGGACGGTAAGACTGTTGCGGCAATGGACTGCCTTGTACCGGGTATCGGTGAGATCATCGGCGGAAGCCAGAGGGAAGATGATTACGATAAGCTGGTCGTAAGGATGGAAGAGCTGGGCCTTAAGAAGGAGGATTATGACTTTTACCTCGATCTTCGCAAGTACGGTTCCACAAGGCATTCGGGCTTCGGACTCGGCTTTGAGAGATGCGTGATGTATCTTACGGGAATGGGTAATATAAGGGACGTTATTCCTTTCCCGAGAACAGTCAATAACTGCGATCTATAATTCACAAAAAGTTTACATAATTTGCTCGCATATTCTTTACGGATATGTTACAATAACAATAGGTATTTTGAGGGACATACCTGTTGGCCGGCTTGAGGGAGCCGCGGAAAAGGAGTATAAATGAGGAAGAGGGGTTTTTTGCTTTTTATGGCATTGATTCTTTCAGTCACACCCGCAGTAAATGTAGGCGCAGTGACCAAGAGCGAAGCACAGAAGCAGAAAAATGAAGCTCAGAAGAATCTTGATGAAGTAAACAGCGATATTGAGAATATTGAAGAAAACAGAGAGGCCGTAAAGGAGGAGATCGTTGAGATTGATGCTCAGCTGGTAGATCTTCTGCTTACGGTCGATCTTATTACTGACGATATTGCATCAAAACAGTCCGAGATAGATGCCGCGCAGGCTGAATATGAAGCAGCAAAGCAGAAGGAAGAAGAACAATACGAATCCATGAAGAGACGTATCAAGTTCATGTACGAGAGAGGCGAGAAGAAGTACATTGAAATGTTCCTTCAGTCTGAGAGCATAGCGGATATAATCAATAAAACGGACTATGTCGAAATGCTGTATGAATACGACAGGCAGATGCTCTTAAGCTATCAGGAGACCAAGGAAGAAGAGGCAAGGATAAAAGCACAGCTCGAAGAAGAGAAAGACGAGCTTACTGAAATGCAGGAGGAATACGTTGCCGAGAGCAGGAACCTGCAGGAACTGATAGACGAAAAGCAGCAGACACTTGAAAACTTTGATTCCCAGCTGTCGGCAGCCAAGCAGAAGGCCGGTGAATACCAGGAACAGATCAAGCAGCAGACAGCCGTGCTTAAGCAGATAGAGGCCGAAGAAGCAGCGCGGAAGAAGGCTGAAGAGGAAGCGCGGAAGAAAGCGGAAGCCGAAGCAAAGAAGAAGGCTGAGGAAGAAGCAAAGAAAAAGAAGGAAAAGGAATCAAAGAAAGAAGAAAAAGAGGAAGAAGGTCTTACGGAAGTGGCACCGGATGAAGATGACGGTGACTCTGACGATAAAGATAAAGAAAAAGACGAAGGTTCGTCCGGTGGAGGAAAGGCTTCTCCCGGGGATTCCGCAAAGGGCAGGGAGATCGCGGATTACGCATGCAAGTTTATAGGCAATCCTTATGTGCCGGGCGGTACTTCCCTTACGGAAGGCTGCGACTGTTCGGGATTTACATCGGCGGTATACAGTCACTTCGGTTACTCGCTTCCGAGAAACAGTTATTCACAGTCAACCTACGGCAGGGAAGTAAGCTATTCCGAAGCGCAGCCCGGAGATATCATATATTACGGCGGTCATGTCGGGATATACATAGGCGGCGGCCAGATAGTACATGCCAGCACTGTTTCAACGGGCATAAAGATAAGCAACGCTTTGTACAGATCGATAATCACGGTCAGGAGGATCGTGTGATAAGGGTTATTTGCTGAACTTCCTTATGTAATGTGCGAACAGTTCCTTCCACATTTCGGGATGGAAGAGCATGAGGAGCGGGAACAGCTCGAGACGTCCGGCGATCATGTCAAACATGAGCACATATTTGCTGAATACGGAGAAATGACTGAAATTCCTTGAGGGCCCGACCATTGAAAGACCGGGTCCTATATTGTTGATAGTGGCGGCAACGGCCGTGAAGTTAGTGATCAGGTCTTTGTCGTCTATTGATACCAACAGGACGGAAACAGAGAATACTATAACAAAAGTGATAAAGAATACATTGGTAGCCCTTACGACTTCATGCTCGATAGGCTTATCATCCATCTTGATCTTCTTGATACTCTTCGGATGTACATAGGAGATCATTTCTTTTATTATCGTCTTTCGCAGGATTATCAGACGGGATACCTTGATGCCGCCGCCCGTACTGCCCGCGCAGGCGCCTATGAACATAAGGAATACAAGGACGGTCTGGCATACGGCGGGCCATTTGTCAAAGTCAACCGTCGAGAATCCCGTGGTGGTTATTATGGATGCGACCTGGAATGCCGAATCCCTTAAAGCATCTGCCGCATGGGCATAGGTTCCGACTATCCTCGTAAAGATGATGCCGATGGCAAGGAGTATTATGGCAAAGTAATGAACGACCTCTTCCATGGTCAGCGCTTTGCGGGCCTGGTTAAAGATTATCAGATAATATGCATTGAAGTTGATGCCGAAGAGGATCATGAAAATGGTAACGACCCACTGTATATAGGGTGAAAATCCGGCAAGGCTGTCGTTCATGACGCCGAAACCACCGGTACCGGCCGTTGCCGTTGACGTACATACCGCGTTAAAAAGAGACATCCTGCCTGCCATGAGGAAGATGACCTCAGCCACGGTCAAGCAGAAGTATATGATATAGAGTATGCGGGCGGTGGAGCGAACCTTGGGAACCAGCTTGCCTACAGAGGGGCCCGGGCTTTCCGCCTTCATTATATTTATCTGGGAACCGCCGCCTATCGGTATTATGGCAAGAAGGAAAACCAGAACTCCCATACCGCCGATCCAATGGGTGAAACAGCGCCAGAAAGTCACGCATCTGCTCAGCGATTCGACCTCGGAAAGGATGCTGGCTCCTGTAGTGGTAAAACCCGATACCGTTTCAAACAACGCATCCGTAAGAGAAGGGATCTCACCTGTCAGATAAAACGGAAGAGCTCCGAAAAAGCTTAAGAATATCCAGCTTAAGGATGTGATTATACAGCCTTCCTTAAGATAAAAAACATTGGAAGAGGGTTTGATAAGTGTCATACCGAACCCGAGAAACGCGCATATAGCTGCGACTATAAGAAAATAAATGCCTTGTTTTTCCGAATATATAAGCGCTATCATGCAGGGAAGCAGTAAAAGCGCAGCTTCTATCTTAAGTACCTGACCCAGCGTATAGCGTACTACAGAACTGTTCATGTCTTACTCCGTGAATCACTCAAGTATATCGAGAATATTGTCAAACCCCGTATGGGTCGTTACTATCATAACGGAATCGCCCACCATCATGCTGTCGGAACCGCTTGGGATGAAGACCTTGCCGCTGCGGTTGATAAAAGCAATGATAAGACTATCCTTAAGGGGAAGCTTTGCAAGCGTCGTGCCGGTGACTTTGGATTCCTTGTCTATATTGAACTCTATCGCTTCGACCCTGTGATCGAACATGTGATACAGTGTCTCGATGTTTGAGTTCATTGAATTCTTTTTGGCGCGGACATATGCGATTATGGCTTCGCTTGTTATGTATCTCGGATATACTATGCTTCCGAGATCCAGTTTGCTGATCACGCCGCGGAAATTGATGCGGTTGATCTTTGTGATGACTTTGGCCTTGGATACCTGCTTGGCGTACAGAGTAAGGATTATATTTTCCTCATCTATCCCGGTAAGCGGAATGAAGGAGCTTACACAGTCGATACCCTCTTCCTTGAGCAGTTCCTCGTTTGTACCGTCGCCGTTTATGATGATCGCCTTGGGAAGGAGTATGCTGAGTTCCTCACAGCGCTGCTTATCTGTTTCTATGATCTTTACCGACATTCCCATATTAAGGAGCATATTGGAAAGATAATATGCCGCTTTACCTCCGCCGATTATCATGGTGTCCTTGATCTTGTTTGTCTTGACACCGATCTGTGAGAAGAAATCCTTGACAGACTTCCTTGAAGTCACAAAGGAAATGATATCTCCGGCATGTATGGTATTGTTACCTGAGGGGATGAATACCTTATCATCACGCTCGATGGCGCAGATTAGTATCTTGGTCTTGATAACGGTTGAAAGATCCGCGATCCTTATCCCGTTTAAAGGATTGTCTTCGCTGATCTTGTATTTGATAAGTTCAGCCTGACCGTGCGCGAATGAGCTCACCTCAAGGGCAGACGGCAGATAAAGGATACGGGATATTTCTTTGGCTACCTCGTATTCCGGATTTATGATCATTGCAAGGCCAAGCTGCTCCATTAAATACTGAACTTCCTTGTTGTATTCGGGAGTACGGACCCTTGCTATGGTCGCACAGTTACCGACCTGTTTGGCAACAGTGCAGCATAAGAGGTTGAGTTCGTCGGAATTGGTAACGGCGATCATAAGGTCTGCATTCTTGATGCCGGCTTCTTCCTGTGTGGTAAAACTGGCCCCGTTGCCTTCAACACCCATTACATCAAATGAGTTGGTAAGGGATTCTATTATCGCCGGGTTCTTATCTATTATGGTAATGTCATTTCCCTCATTACTCAGTATTTCACATAAGGTGGAACCTACTTTGCCGCAGCCTACGATAATGATATTAAGGCCCTGCTTAGCGGCATTCTTTTGTTTAAACATCAGGTAACCCTCCTAAAACTAAACCTAATAATAACATGTTATGAAAGAAAAATCATTAGATAATTGTAACTATTGAAAGAAAACGGGGTGAAGTGTATTATTGATACTGTTCAGGGCTATATTTACTGAGAAGATTCGTCACGGGAGCGGAGCAAAGATGGACAGAGAAAAAGTAATAGTCATAGATTTTGGAGGACAATACAACCAGCTGGTGGCAAGACGTGTAAGAGAATGCAATGTATACTGCGAGATCTATTCATACAAGACGCCTCTTAAAAAGATACTTGAGTCAAAGCCTAAGGGAATAATCCTTACGGGCGGACCGAACAGCGTGTATGAAAAAGGCGCACCGGCGGCCGGCAGGGAACTGTTTGAAACGGGGATCCCCGTTCTCGGGCTCTGCTACGGCGCACAGCTTATGCATCATGTACTCGGAGGCGAAGTAAAGAGGGCCGATAACAGGGAATACGGTAAGACGCGTACGCTCATAAATACGAAGTCAAGGCTGTTTGAGAATGTCGGTGAATCCATGGATCCCAGGGAGAGCTTCGCTGATATCCTGTCAATAAAGGAAAAGTCAAACAAGGCGTTTTATGAACTCGATACCATGGTCACACAGGTATGGATGAGTCATTTTGATTATATCTCAAAGCTTGCTCCCGGATTTAAGACAGTTGCCTATACCGAGAACTGTCCGGTGGCTGCCGCGGAGGATGAGGACAGGAAGCTCTACGCGATACAGTTCCATCCCGAGGTATTGCATACCGTCGAAGGGACAAAGATACTGTACAACTTTGTAAGAAAGATATGCGGCTGCAGCGGATCATGGAGGATGGATACCTTCGTTGATAATGCGGTGATCGCAATAAGGGAGCGCGTCGGCAGGGGAAAGATACTGCTTGCGCTTTCCGGTGGTGTTGATTCTTCCGTACTCGCGGCTCTGCTCGCGCGTGCCGTGGGACAGCAGCTTACCTGCGTATTTGTGGATCACGGCCTGCTGCGAAAGAACGAAGGCGACGAAGTTGAGGAGATATTCGGCAAGGGCGGAAGCTTTGATATCAATTTCGTTCGCGTCAACGCAGGCGAAAGGTATTATGAAAAGCTTAAAGGAGTAAGTGAGCCTGAGAAAAAACGCAAGATCATAGGTGAAGAGTTCATCAGGATCTTTGAAGAGGAAGCAAAGAAGATAGGCAAGGTTGATTTTCTGGCACAGGGAACCATATATCCCGACGTGGTAGAGAGCGGACTCGGCGGAGAATCAGCCGTTATAAAGTCACACCACAATGTGGGCGGACTTCCGGATACGGTTGATTTTAAGGGGATAATCGAACCTCTTAGGGATCTGTTCAAGGACGAAGTCAGAAAGGTGGGCCTTGAACTCGGACTTCCCAAAAAGCTGGTATACAGACAGCCGTTCCCCGGTCCGGGACTTGGTGTCAGGATAGTAGGAGAGATAACCGCGGATAAAGTCAGGATCGTGCAGGATGCGGATGCGATATACAGGGAAGAGATAGCAAAAGCAGCCAAGGAATGGCATTGCAGAAAAGAAAGCCTGGCACACGACAGGGCAGCTTACGAAGGACTTCCAGAGGCATGCAGTTATACGACCGATGAGCTTCCTTCATGGATGCCGGATCAGTATTTTGCGGCGCTGACGGATATGAGGAGCGTCGGTGTCATGGGGGATGAGCGTACATACGACTACGCGATCGCACTCCGTGCGGTAAAAACGGTCGATTTCATGACGGCCGAAGCCGCAGACATACCTTTCAATGTTCTGCAGACAGTTATGAGCCGTATCATAAACGAAGTCCGCGGCGTAAACAGGGTATTCTATGACCTTACCAGCAAACCGCCGGGAACGATAGAGCTTGAGTGATAGCGAGCCAAAGTAACAATACATGATCGGCAGTCACCGTAAGGTGACCGGCAAAATATTAAGCATACCCTCAAGCTTGCTTGAAAGGGCGTGCTTAATTTTTTGTCGGAAGACTTGCGAAGCAAGTTGCCGATCAAATCCCGTTACCTTGGCGACAACATACATGAGCACGTAGCGAAGCGGAGTGCGAAGGTGCGAATTCAACTGCATCATTAACATCTTAATTGCATCATTTTATAAAATATGATGCAATTAATATAGACGATGAGTATAATGAGAGTTATTATTTAAGTGCATCATTATATCGATATATGAGTAAATTGATGTTTAAATGAGGATATTGAAATGAGAAATTTTGATTACAGTAAAAAATGGGAAAAACTACTGACACCGGAAAT
>JAEEGL010460048.1_pt1 | contig 13798 bp, 9 predicted proteins | sample 9134231 | NCBI WGS metagenome assembly JAEEGL01 (sample SAMN16246548, study PRJNA631951) | gut metagenome | biome: gut microbiome; feature: rumen; material: fiber-attached | host: Bos | place: Iran: Karaj | collected 2018-10 | reverse complement strand
GAATCCCGTATAGGTCACCATTTGAAAATAACTAACATTTATGTTAGTTTTTTTGTTGCAATTATTATTTTAAAATGTTAAAATTAAGTAGTCAGCTGGAGTGGTACTCAAGAGGCTGAAGAGGCGTCCCTGCTAAGGATGTAGACCGGGTAACTGGTGCGAGGGTTCAAATCCCTCCCACTCCGCCATTTAAAAAATACTAGTCAAATGACTAGTTTTTTTGTGCATAAAAAAACAAGAATTAATATAATTCTTGTTTAAATTTATCAATATTATCATTCATGATAGATATATAGTCTTTACCATCATTTTTATCTTCAGTAGAGATATTACTTAATGTATCAATTTCTAATGTTTTAATTTTATCATTTTCACTTAATAAACTATTTATTGTTTCAGATTTTTCTTCACCCTTAATAATAAATATGTAATTAATTGAATCAGTAGCTAAAGCTTTTTTTGCATCACTTAATGTTTTATCTGTTAGAGTAGCTTCATCAACTGATATAACATTTAATCCATATTTAGTTAAGAAATTTAATTTATTAGATGAAGTAACAATAGTTTTATCTGCAGCATTTTCTACCATTTCTTTTAGATCGGCATCTATAGAAGATATTTCTACTTTTAAATCTTCATAGTTATCATTTATTTCATCTTTTATTAAACTTGAATTAATATATTCATCTAAACCATCTTTAGTATTCTTAGCGATCTTAAGTAGGTTAGAAGGATTAATCCATATTTCATCAATACTAGATGTATATTCTATTTTAGAAGTAGCATCTATTATTTTTAATTTATTATTCTTATTAATCATTTTAACTATATATTTTTGTTCATCAGATAAACCATTATAAATAATTAAATCTGAATTAGCATAATCTGATATTTGTTTATCAGTTAATTTATATTCATTTAAATCTATTCCTTGTGGATACATATTATATACTTTAGAGTGTTCTCCATATAATTCTTTAGTAACGAATTCTATTGGATAAGAACTAGTATATATTGTTATATTTTCCATATTATTAATAGCATCACATCCTGATAAGAATAATGCTCCTAAAACTAAACCCACTGAAATTAAAATCTTCTTCATTTTTCCTCCTTGATTGGTACTGGATCATATGGATTATCTTTATTCCATGGGACACATTTAAATAATCTTTTGATTGTTAAATAAGTTCCTTTAAAGAATCCATATCTTTCATATGATATTTTTGAATATTCCGAGCAAGTAGGTGTAAACCTACATGAATTATGTATATTACCCGGAATTCCTTGATATATATTGATAAAAAATATCATTACATGTTTCATATGTTCACCAAATTAATTTTAACACAAAAAAATAATTGTATCAATCTATTTATAACATGATATAATTATATATAGTAAGGTAGGTGGTAAGTGTGCAAAATAAAGAGGGATTAACTACTGCTAAGAAGATAATTATTTTATCTATGATGTCATTTGTGGCATTACTTCTTCTTGTAGTAGCAATTATACTTCCAAGTGGCACAAAAAAGAAAACTGTTAATAGTAGAACAGTAATGATATTTATGGCTGGTACTAATCTTGAATCAAATAATGGTTTAGCATCATCTGATTTAAATGGTATTATTCCAGAACAAATTGATTTGAATACTACTAAAGTATTACTTTATACAGGTGGTACAAAGAGATGGCATAACTTTGTTAGTTCATCAGAAGACGCAATATATGAATTAACAAGTGAAGGTTTTGTAAAAGCAAAAACATTTAACAAGAGTAATCTAGGATATGATACAGCACTTGCTAATTTCTTAAATTATTCTTATGAGTATTCTAAAACAGACGCTTATGATTTAGTATTTTGGAATCATGGTTTAGGTGTTTTAGGTAGTATTTCAGATGAATTTACAAATGATTATCTAGATTTAACTGAAATGACTGCAGCTTTCCAAAAAAGTCCATTTAATGAAGAAAATAAGCTAGAATCTATTATATTTAGAACTTGTTTAAATTCTACAATAGAAGTAGCTGCAACATTTGCTCCATATGCAGATTATATGATAGCTTCTGAAGAAGTTACTATTGGTATGAGAGGTTATAATGTTCTTAGTTATTTAAATAGTGCATCTATAGATAAAGATACTATTGCTTATGGACAAACTTATATAGAAGCATATAAGAATCAAGTAGAGGGAATTGATCCATTTGGATCAGTAGATTCTACATATGCAATTATTGATTTAAGTAAAGTTCCTACATTAGTAGAAATGATGGATGGATTCTTCTCTAAGATTGATGTAAGTAGAAAATATAATGAACTTGCTAGAATGAGAAGTACAATGCATCAATATGGTGTAGAATCAAACGGTGTATCTGAATATGATACAGTTGACTTATATGAACTAATTGATAATTTAAAATCATATGATGAAAAAGAAGCTACTAAGATTGAAAACTATTTAAAGAATGAAGTAGTAGTTTATAACTGGGCTACTAACACTCATTCAAATGGTTTATCTGTTTATTTCCCATTTAATAGTGATTATAGAGTTAAACAAATGCATTTTAACTTATATGAAAAGATTGATGTAAGTAAAAACTATAAGAAATTTATAACAGATTTCTATAAAATTCAAACTACTAGTACTACTAGATTTGAATTTGATTTAACAAATAATGAAGTAAAACAAGATGGTAAAGAATTCAAATTAAAACTTACTAATGAACAACAAAAGAATTATGCAACTTCAAATTATATAATATTTAAGAAAGAAGAAGATGGTAAGTTTACACCTATATTTAAAGGTACTGATGCTAAATTAGATAAAGATGGATATTTAACTACAAATATTACAGATAGTTTAATATCAGTATATGACGGTAATGATAATTCATCATCATTAGTTACAGTAATGCAAATAGAATCTCAAAGTAAAGATTATAAAGAATATACTGTACCTGTTATTTTAAATAGAATAGATGATGAAGGATATCCAATAGTAGAAAATGCTAATATTCATCTTAAGGTAGATAAAAAAGGTAAAGTACATGTTGCTGAAGTTTATTTATTGGATAAAGCTAAAGATGAAGATGGAATTAATAAAGCAACTGGTACATTAGTAGATCTAAAAGACTATTCTTCAATTGATTTTTCAATTATTAGATATTCTATTTTAGATGAAGAAGGAAAATATACTACTAACTGGAATAGTAATGGTACATTACATTTCTGGGAAGTAAAAGGAAATAACTACAAAATTGAAACTGCTTCATTAGATAAGAGTGGAGATTATTATTGTGTATTTGCTGTTAAAGATGTACAAAATAATGTTTACTATTCAAATCTAATCAGTATTAAATAAGGGAGGAAATAAAAATGTTTTGTAAAAATTGTGGTAAAGAATTAACAAGTAATGATAAATTTTGTGATAGTTGTGGAACAGCTAATGAAGGATATGTAGAAACTCCTTCTGCTCCTGTAGAAGATGATACATTTATGCAAACTCAACCATTTTCTATAGATGTTGTTGCACAAAAAGTAGAGGAGAATAATGAAGCTGCTGCTACAACTAATGTAGCTCCAGCTGAAGCTCCTGTAATGGAAACACCAGTAGCTGAATCAGCTACTCCTGTAGATAAACCAACTATTGAAGCACCTACTGCTTCAGTAATTGAACAACCAGTTGTTCCAACTGCTCCTGTTATGGAATCAGCTCCAGTTGAAACTAAAAAGAAAAGTAATGTAGGATTTATTATTTTAGTAATAGTTCTTGGGTTAGTTATTCTTGGATTAGGTACATTTATTCTATTTAAAGTATTAAAAAATGATAGTAATAAACCAGTTGTTAATAATCCAAGTACACCAACAACTCCATCAACACCAACTGAACCTACAACTCCAACAACACCTACATCTACTGATGATAGTAAAACGTTTAAAACTAGCGGATATGTATTTACTATTCCAGATGGATATGAAAAAGCTACTATTCAAGGTGTAGATGTAATTGGTAATAAGAATTTTGCATTTGGAGATGTTACAATTGATACATACAATAAATATTCTGATATGATAGCAGCAAAAGATGAATTAATTGATATATTAAAGAACTCTTCTTTATCAGAATCGTCATTTGTTGGTGCTGATGAATATACATATAATGGTACTAAAATATTTATAGTTTCATTCTTATATCAAGGCGTATATAATGATGCTTTCTATATTTCTTTACCAGATGGTAATCTACTATGCGCAGATGCAGCATATACTTCAACAACTTATAAAACTGATGGATATACAAATGTTGTTAAATTTGTAAATTCTGCTAAAAAAGATTCAACATCATCATTTAGTGGTTCAACAACTGGATATAAAGAAAAAACAATTAATTTTAAGAATTCATTAAATTAAGTCTTCTATGAAGACTTTTTTTATGTTAAAATTACGTTAGGTGATTTAAATGGATATATTTGAAAAATATAATATTGATATTAATGATAAATTATATGAACAAGCATTTACTCATTCAAGTTATGCAAATGAAAATGATACTATTGATTATGAAAGACTAGAGTTTTTAGGAGATAAAATACTAGACTTCATAGTATCTGAATATCTTTATGTTAATGAAGACTTAGAAGAAGGAGAAATGACTAAACTAAGAGCATCTTATGTATGTGAGAATGCATTAAATGAATATAGTTTAGAACTTGGACTAGATAAGTTATTAAAACTAGGAAAAGGTGAAGAATCTACTGGTGGTAGAACTAAACCTAGTATAGTAGCAGATCTATTTGAAGCCTTCTTAGCAGCTACTTATTTAAAATATGGTTTAGATAAAGTAAAAGAAATAGTTTATGATATAGTTATTCCTTTTGTAGAAGGTAATCATCATGAGTTTCTAAAAGATTATAAATCTATTCTTCAAGAATATGTTCAAACAGATAAGAAATCTACTATATATGAAGTAATTAATGAAGAAGGACCTGCTAATGAAAAGGTATTTACTGTTATAGTTAAAGTAGATGATATAGTACTTGGAGAAGGAACTGCATCTTCTAAAAAAGAAGCTGAACAATTAGCAGCTAAAGATGCATTAAATAAAGCAAATTAGAACATGAAAATGTTCTTTTTTTATTGAATAAATAAAGAGTTTATATTATAATTAAAAGAGTTAAATGATAGATAGGCGATGAGTATGTATTTAAAAAGTTTAAAGGCAATTGGGTTTAAATCGTTCTGTGAACCAATAACTATGGATTTTACTGATAAAATATCAGGAGTAGTAGGTCCAAATGGTTCTGGTAAAAGTAATGTAGTAGATGCTGTTAGATGGGTTCTAGGAGAACAATCGGTTAAATCTCTTCGTGGTGAAGGATCAATGAGTGATGTTATCTTCTCTGGATCTAAATCTAGAAAAGCTGCTAACTATGCATCAGTTACTCTTACATTTGATAATAAAGATAGATATCTAGCTTTAGACAATGAAGAGATTGAAATCAAAAGAACTATTTATAAGTCCGGTGAAAACGAATATTATATAAATAATGAGAAATGTAGATTAAAAGATATACTAGAACTATTTAGAGATACTGGTGCATCTAAAGAATCATTTAATATTATTTCTCAAGGTGATATTAGTAACATACTTTCATCTAAGCCTGAAGACCGTAGAATTATATTTGAAGATGCTGCTGGAGTACTTAAATATAAAAAGAGAAAAGAAGAAGCTGAAAGAAAGATAACTTTAACTAATAATAATTTAAACCGTGTTAACGATATTATTGATGAGTTAGAAGGAAGAGTTGGCCCTTTAAAAGAAGCTTCTGAAAAAGCTAAAATATACTTAGAAGACAAGAAACAATTAGAGCAAGTAGAAGTAGCTTTAATAGTTAATGATATAGATAAATATAATATTGAATATAAAGAAGCTAAAGATAATATAGTAATGCTTAATGATAAGATATCTGCATTATTATCTAGTTCTTCTTTAGAATCTAGTAAAATAGAAACTTTAAAAGTAGAAATAAACAAATTAAATGATGATTTATATGCTAAACAACAAGAATTAGTTGAATCTACTTCATTAATGCAAAAATATCAAGGAGAAAAGAACTTAATTAGTGAAAGAAGTAAATATAACTCTGAAGATATGAAATTACATGATAATATTATTCTTTTAAAAGAACAATTATTATCTGTAGATAATGAACTTGATTTATTAAATAAAGAAATTGAAAATGTAGAAAAAGATGGAAAAGAATTAAGTACATCTTTAACTAACAAAGTAAATGAATTAACTAAATTAGATAAAGAAAAGACAGATTTATTAAATAGTTCATCTAACTTAGTTAGAGAAATTACTACTTTAAATCATAGAAAAGAAGTATTAGCTAATTCTATAGAAAATAATTTAGCTATGCCTTCATCTGTTAAGAATGTGTTAGATAATCCAAAACTATCTAATATGTATGGAACAGTAGGTAAGTTATTTGAAACTGAAGAAGAGTATGCTACTGCTATTGAAATTTCTTTAGGTGGAGCTATTAACTATATAGTATGTGAAAATGATAGTGAAGCTAAAGATGCTATTAGATATTTAAAGAATAATAATTTAGGTAGAGCAACATTCTATCCACTTGATGTTATTAAAGCTAGATCTATAGATGTAGATTCATATAATGAAGTTAAGAAGATTACGGGCTTTGTAGATATAGCATCAAATTTAATTAAATATGATACTAAGTATAAAAATGTAATGCATAATCTTTTAGGTAATGTAATTATATCTACTGATATAGATTCAGGTACTAAGATATCTAAAGCAATTAATAATAAATATAAAGTTGTTTCTTTAGATGGAAATGTAGTAAATGTAGGTGGATCATTAACTGGTGGTTCTATTAAGAATAAGACTAGTATAATATCAGAAAAATATGAACTAGAAAACGTACTTAAAGACCTAAATAAGAAGCAAAATGATTTATCTATAGTAGAAGACAAGATTAATCAATTAGACACTGAATTTGGCCGTTTAAATGATGAAAAGAATAAGATATTATCTTCAGTTAATATAAAGAGTGATTTACTAAGAGAAAAAGAGAATAAGAAGTCTGAGTTAGATATTAGAAAAGAAAGTATTATTCTTGAACTTAGTAATAATGAAAATGTTGTTAATAATGTTATTTCTAAAGATGAAGAAGCTATTATTAACAAGTATTATGAAGAAAAGAATAAAGTTGATAGCTTAAAACTAGAAATTGAAAACTTAGTTAGTAAGATAGGTAAAGAAAAAGATAACTTAACTCATCTAGAAACTAACCTTAAGATTGATAATGGTGATTATAATAAGTATTTAGATGAACTTAAGAAAAATGAAATCAAAGAAAGTAGATTAGATGTTAAATTAGATACTTTACTTACTAACTTAGAAAATGATTATACAATTACTTATGAAAAAGCTAAATCTGAATATATCCTAGAAATGGATGAAGATGAAGCTAGAAAGAAAGTTAATAAGTTAAAGAGTGAAATTAGATCACTTGGAGATGTTAATGTTTCATCTATTGAAGAATATGAAGAAGTTAATAATAGATATACATTCTTAAATACTCAAAGAGAAGATCTATTAAAAGCGGAAGATATGCTTTTAGATATTATTAAGCAAATGGATGAAGTAATGAAAGAAAAATTCAAAGAAACATTTGCTTTAGTACAAGAATCATTCTCTAAGACATTTAAAGAATTATTTAATGGTGGAGATGCTTCATTATCGTTAACAGACCCATCTGACATATTAAATACTGGTGTTGAAATTAAAGCATTACCTCCAGGAAAGAAATTACAACATATTTCATTACTTTCTGGTGGTGAAAAGACTTTAACTGCAATAGCATTATTATTCTCAATACTTAAGATTAGACCAGTTCCATTTGCTATCCTAGACGAAGTAGAAGCTGCTCTAGATGAAGTAAACGTAGATAATTTTGGTAGATATTTAAGTGGACTTAAGAATAAGACACAATTTATTGTTATTACACATAAAAAGAAAACTATGGAATATGCAGATGTATTATATGGTATAACAATGCAAGAATCTGGTGTTTCTAAACTAGTTTCTGTTAAATTAGAAGATATAAAAAAATAAGACGTTTTTTTGACATAAAACGTCTTTTATGTTATTATAATCAGCACTAAAAGGAAAGGGGAATCTATTATGGATAAGATAGATATTTCAAGTGAAGATATAAAAGAAACAGAAGCATCTAAAAATCTTACTGAGTATGTTAATGCTGCTGAAAGAGAAGCTGAATCTTTTCTTGATGAAAAATATACTGTAAAAAGTGGATATCAAATGATGTTTTATAATAGATTTGCTTTAGACTACGAAAAAAGAAATGGTTTTAAACCATATAGTATTAATGATCCAAAAGTAAAAAAAGAATATAATGATTGGTTAAGAAAACAAAGTTCATTATTTAATATTTATGTTGATTGTTTAAGAAGATTTAAATGGGCTCCTAGAAAGATGCCAACTGATAGTAATTATTATTTAGAACTATTTAAAGGAGATTTAGATACACTAAAGAAAGTATTTCCTCAACATGTAACTGTTTTATCTAATTATGGTTCTACTATAGATCCTATTAAAGCACAAGACTCTGCTTTACGTAATATAGATATACATGTTAGAGGTGGATTACCTAGTTTTAAAGTAGATGCTTTTGGAGATATTGTATATCTACCATTAGATCCACATCAAATAAATACATTATATGTTCATAATCCATATAACTTATTAGAAGAAAGAAGAATTAAATCATTAATTCATAACAATGATTTAAGTGTAGTATATGGTATATATAGTTTAACTTCGGATCCTCAATTAGAATATAAACTAATTGAATTAACTAAGTTATATACAGAATTATTAAAAGATAATCAAACTACTAAAATATATTTAAGTGGTATTGAATCAAGAAGTGATATTGGTGAATACCAAATCGGATTAATATATAAACCAAGAAAAGAAAATAGAGACAATTAGTCTCTATTTTTCTTTATACTTTTTAACTATTTCAGATGCTGAGTTGGAGTAGGCTCTAAATAAACCACCAGCACCTAATTTAATACCACCAAAGTATCTAACAACTACTATTAATACATTATTTAAATCATTCTTTTCAAGTACATTGAATATAGGCATACCAGCAGTTCCTTTAGGTTCACCATCATCATTTATTTTACCAGTATTATTTATTTTATAAACATATACTACATGTCTTGCTTTTTTATGTTCATCTTTAATAGATTTAATAATATCTAATACTTTAGATTCATCATCTAATTCGTATAGATATGTAATAAATCTAGATTTTTTTATTTCAATTTCATTAGTAATCATAGTTATCACCAATTTAATTATACTATAAATATGTAGATATATGCTATAATAAATATGGTGATATCATGAAAGATAAACTAAAAAAGATATTATTAAAAGCTAAATATATTTTTAAAATAAAAAAACTTGATATGAATAATTCATTTTTAGATTTTATTATAGAAAGAGATAATTTAAAAGATTTTCAAGTTATACTAGAACTCATTGATGAAAGTAAAAACAAACAAGATTTTTATAATAATGTACAAGATAGTTCAAAAAATAACGGATATTATAAATGTTCTTTATTACTAGGTAGTTTTCTTGGGTTTTATGATTCATCTTTTTTTAATTGCAAACACATAGATATTAAACCAGAATATTTTAGTAATTTTAGTAATAGTAATTTTGAAAAAGTTTATGAAATAATAAAAAATTATTTTTTTGAATATGTAATTAATAATAATAGTTATAAAAACAATTTTCTTTCAACAGATATATTATCATATGATTTTACTAAAGATATAAATAAAGAAACTGTTGATGCATTCTTTGAAAGTGTTATTAAAAATCATGAGGTTAATGACAAAAGTTATTCTGATGGTAGAAATATAATATTATATAATTATTTGATATCTATTTTAAGTAAGTATTCTATTGATGATATTATTAATAATTTTGATTTTATAAAAGAAGATTTAAATAATGAAAGTGGCAAATCTTTAGAAGAAAGAAAAGAAGAATTTGAAAAAAATATAGATCTTTCCAATATAGAAAAAGAACATTTAAAAAATGTTGATGTTCTTGAAAAAAGATTAAAATCTATATCAAGCAAATCCTCTATAACTTTGTTGGATAGATTAAATAAAATTAAAGATAATTTGAGTGATAATATAGAAGAATTAAATGATATATATTTAGATTATGAACTTTTATTTAGAGAAGATATTGTAGATAAATTATATATACCAAATAGTGAAATAACAGTAGTAGATAATTATAATGATTTAAGGCCACAATTAATTCATCAATTTATAAGAAATCCTGAAAAGTTTAAAGAAGATTTGATAGAGAAAATAAAGGAAGATATATTAAGTAAGAGAAAAAATAAAAGTGATATTAATGACTTAACTCCTGAAGAACAACTAGAATTTGATAAAAGAATAAAACTAGTTGAAACTGAATTAGATCAAACAAAAGTAAATTATAGTTTTGATCCAGTTGGATTTTATAGTGATTCATCTGGTTTTAGAAGTTATAAATCCAATACTAGTAATCAAATAGCAGCCTCTATTTATAGCGAAGAATACTTTTTAAAAAGCTTTAATAGAGTAGGAATGATAGGTATAGGGTTTAATAAAGAAGGATTAATGCCTGAAGCTATTGCATTATCATCATCTTCTTATTTAACTACAAATATGGGATTAAATAATATTGAATACAACGAAAATATAGAATTTAGAGTAATGAGTACACCATATGAAGAACTAAAAGAAAATGATGGTAATTCAGAAGTTGTTATGTTTAGAAGAAATATTGATTATGATACAAAAGCATCTTATGTATTTTGTACAATAGATAGTAGTAAAGAAGAAGAGAGCAGAGAAATATTTAAAAAGTGTAAAAAACTAGCTGAATCAAGTAATTTAAAGTTAGTAGTATATGATTTATATAGGATTAGAAAATCATATGAGAATTCTATAAATAAGCAAGAACAAATTGTAGTTGAATCTCCTAAAACAAGATAATTGTATTTTTTCATATATTATGATAATCTATATCACTAAAAGAAAGAGGCATAAATATGGATAATAGACTTGATAATATAAAAAAGAAACTTGCGATATTACCATTAAAACCTGGTTGTTATCTTATGAAAGATGAAACTGGCAAAGTTATTTATGTTGGTAAAGCTAAAAAACTTAAAAATAGGGTAAGCAGCTATTTTAATGGTACAAAATATGGAAAAACTAAAATACTTGTTAGTAATATCCATGATTTTGAATATATAGTAACTTCTTCTGAGAAAGAAGCTCTTTTGCTTGAAATAAATTTAATTAAAAAATATGATCCAAAATATAATATTATTTTTAGAGATGATAAACAATATCCATATATTGCTTTAGAGTATTCTAAATATCCTAAATTATCTGTACTAAGACCAAGTAAAAAATATAAGAATAAAAATATTAAATTATTTGGTCCATATCCTAACAGTGGATATGCTAAAAAGATAGTAGAGGTTCTAAATAGAATATATCCTCTTCAAAAGTGTAAGAACTTTAAGAGTGATGTATGTCTTTATTATCATATAGGAGAGTGTTTAGGATACTGTAAATTAGATATACCTAAAGAAGTAATAGATAATATAGCGAATGAAATAACAAACTTTCTTAATGGTGATTTTGATTTAGTTATTGATAAATTAACTAGAAAAATGAATGCATATTCTGAAAGAATGGATTATGAGAATGCAAAGGATATAAAAGAATTAATAGATTATCTAAAAGTAGTATTATCAAAGCAAAAAATTGATTTAAATGATAAAGTTAATAGAGATATATTTAATTACTTTGTTAAAGATGATTTTATATCTATTCAAATACTTCATTATAGAAATGGTAACTTAGTAGAAAGAAAGAGTAATATATATGAAGTAAATGATGATCCAGTAGATTCGTTTATGGAATATATTATTTCATTTTATGAAGATAATACTCTTCCAAAAGAAATATTTGTTCCAGAGGGAATAGATACTGAACTACTTAGTGAAACTCTTGATGTTAAGGTAATTAATCCTCAAAAGGGAACTAAGAAAAAATTATTAGATATGGCTTATGAGAATGCAAAAATAGGTTTACTTGAAAAAGAAGAATTAGTTAAGAGAAATATTTCTTTAACTATAAAAGCTAATGAAGAATTAAGTACTCTTATAGGTAAAACTATTCATAGAATTGAGTCATTTGATAATTCTCATTTATTTGGAGATGCTTCTGTATCTGCAATGGTAGTATATATTGATGGTAAAAAATGTCCTAAAGAATATAGAAAATATAAAATTAAATCTGGTTCTAAAGATGATTTCCATCAAATGCAAGAAGTCTTAGAAAGAAGATATTCTAGAGTTATAACAGATAATCTAGTTAAACCTGATTTAATACTTGTAGATGGTGGTATTATTCAAATCCATGCAGCAGAAGAAATCTTAGATAATTTAGGACTAGATATATTAGTTCTTGGTATGAGGAAAAATGATAAACATAAGATATGTGCTTTAGTAGATACAAATGGAGTAAGTTATGAAATAGAAAAGAACAGTAATATATTCCATTTACTTGAAAACATATCTGAAGAAGTTCATAGATTTGTTATATCATTTCATAGAGATCTTAGATCTAAGGGTTCTTTATCATCAATACTAGATAATATAGAGGATGTAGGAACTAAAAGAAGAAATCTTCTTATTAAAAAATATAAAACTGTTAATAAGATTAAAGAAGCTCCTATTGAAGAACTAGAAGAATTAATAGGTAGAAAAGCTGCTAAAAATGTTAAAGATGCTCTAAAAGAAAACTAGTAATAGTTTTCTTTTTTTGTTATAATCATATTAGGTGATAATAATGCATAAGATAAATGTAATGAATGATGACTTAGTTAATAAAATTGCCGCTGGAGAAGTAATAGAAAAATGTGCTTCTGTTGTTAAAGAATTAGTAGAAAATAGTATAGATGCTGGTTCTACTGATATAAAAATAGATTTATTAGAATCAGGTACTAAAGAAATAAGGGTAACTGATAATGGTTCTGGTATGAGTGAAGAAGATGCTTATATTTGTTTTACTCCTCATGCTACTAGTAAAATATATGATGAAGATGATTTATATAATATAAATACATTAGGATTTAGAGGTGAAGCTCTTCCATCAATTGCATCAGTTTCTAAAGTAAATATTAAGACATGCGATGGTAATGAAGGAATTAGTTTTGATTTAATAAATAATGAGATTAAGAATAAAGAATCATATCTTAGAAAAGGAACTATTATTACAGTAGATGATTTATTTTATAATACACCTGCTAGAAGAAAGTATTTATCATCTCTTCCTTCAGAACTTAGTTCAATAGTAGGTCTAATAAATAGATTATCACTGTCTCATCCAAATATAAGATTTACTTTAACTAATGATAAAAAAGAAATCTTAAAGACTAGTGGTTCTGGTAATTTACTTAAAACTATTAATGAAGTATATGGTAATACAGTTGCTAAAAAAATGATTGAAATAAACTGTGAAAATGATGATTATGAAGTATCTAGATATATTTCTAAACCAGCTGAAAATAAATCAAATAAAAAGCATATGATTACTATGGTCAATGGAAGAGTAGTTAAGAATAATGATTTACTAAGATGCATT
>JAEEGL017201663.1_pt1 | contig 13799 bp, 13 predicted proteins | sample 9134231 | NCBI WGS metagenome assembly JAEEGL01 (sample SAMN16246548, study PRJNA631951) | gut metagenome | biome: gut microbiome; feature: rumen; material: fiber-attached | host: Bos | place: Iran: Karaj | collected 2018-10 | reverse complement strand
GACAGGCAAAGCACAAGGAACACATTACCCGCTACAACGAACTTATGGCTCAGGAAAGCAAAAAACAGCTTAAGGATACCCAGATTTCCATTCCTGCAGGACCTCGTCTTGGAGGCCAGGTTATTGATATAGAAGGCCTTACAAAATCTTTTGATGACAAGCTGCTTTTTGAAAACCTTAATGTTCATATTCCTGCCGGTGCCATTGTGGGTATTGTAGGTCCAAACGGTGCCGGTAAAACAACCCTCTTTAAAATGATTGTAGATGCAGCCGGCATGGAAGGTGGAGAAAAACCTGACAGCGGAAGCATAAAAATTGGCTCAACAGTAAAGCTTGTTTATGTAGACCAGATGCGTTCTACTCTGGACATGAACAAAACCGTATACGAAACTCTTGGCGGAGGCGGAGACCTTGTAAAGCTGGGTGCCGTTGATGAAAAAGGCCGAGCCCTGGAAGGCGGGGTACGCGAAGTAAATGCCCATGCCTACTGCAGCTGGTTCAATTTTGCAGGACCGGATCAGAACAAAAAAGTAAGCGTCCTTTCCGGAGGAGAACGAAACCGCCTTAATCTTGGACTTATGCTCAAAGAAAGCGGAAATGTTCTGCTTTTTGACGAACCGACCAACGACCTTGATGTAGAAACAGTCCGCGCTTTAGAAGAAGCCCTGGAGGATTTTGCAGGCTGTGCTCTGGTAGTAAGTCACGACCGCTGGTTCTTAGACCGTATATGTACCCACATTCTTGCCTTTGAAAATAATTCTGAAGTTCGCTTTTTTGAAGGAAACTGGAGCGAATATGCCGAATGGAAGATGAAGGAATTTGGTGAAGAAGCCGGAGTTCCAAAAAGAACCGTTTACAGAAAATTGAGCCGCTAAAATAAATTTTTCAAAGGATTTGCAAGCTTATTAAAAAAGGGATTACCGTAAAAGGTAATCCCTTATTCTTTATTGTTCAAAAGAGCATCCAGAGTATACATCGAAGTAAGGTCATTCTTACACTCAAGGAAAATCTTGCCCAGTTCAGGATCAAAATGCGAGCCAAAGTCTTTTTCCATCATTTCAAAGGCTTCTTCGTAACCTATTGCTTCCTTGTAACAGCGTTTTGTAACGAGAGCATCAAAAACATCTGCAAAAGCCATAATTCTTGCTTCAAGAGGAATTTTCTCTCCCTTTAAGCCTTCCGGATAACCGCTGCCATCCCATTTTTCGTGATGATAATGGGCAACATTCATTGTAATCTGCCTGAACTGGTTATCATCAACTTCCCGTAAAACTCCGGAAACAATTTTGGCCCCTTCTGTAGTATGGGTCTTCATCTTTTCATATTCTTCAGGCGTAAATTTTCCAGGCTTTTTAAGAATGGAATCATCTACTGCAATTTTTCCCAGATCATGCATTGGAGCAGCTTTTACAACATTCAGGCAGAAGCTTTCCTGCAGGTCTTCATAACCCTTGTGTTTTTTTAATTCCTCAACAAAGATTCTTACTCCTTCGCTGGTTCTTCTAATGTGATCTCCGGTACTGTTATCCCGGCTTTCGACCATGCTGGCTATTCCAGTAATAATAGAGTCCTGAATATGAATGATTTTCAGATTTTTAGCTGCAACTTCAAGCTCAAGATTATGCTGGCTGCCTTCCAGATTCTCCAGATACTTTTGATGGCTTGTCACATCCCTCATTTCTATAAGATAACCGGCCGGATTCTTATCTCCGCGAATATGCCTTACAACTGCCATTGCCGTAAGTCCATCATTGGTAAGTTTAATATCCAGCTTCTTTCCCTTTTCCCAGTCATCAATCCAGCCAAGAATTGTTGCATAGTAAGGACTCTGAGAATCATCCAGGCATTCATCAATTGCTGCATTTTTAAGTTCAGGAATGAGCTTTAAAGCATATTCACTGCATCCGAGAAATCGTTTTTTCCTGTCAAAAGAAATATAACCGTATTCCTGTCTCTGCGAATATACATTAATAAGATTTTCAGTCATATCATACATACTGGCGCGTTTAAAAATAGCCAGCAGAAAGGCCAGGATTATTATATTGATAAAGGGATAGAGCTCACAGGGAAATTTAGCAATTCGGCTCGCAACAATCGTTACATCTGTAGTTACAAGAATTATTAAAAGATATTTTATGGTTTTAATTGAAATTTTCTTGTCCCGATTTATGGCGACAACAATTACAATAATGCAGGACAAATTCATAAGGAAAATAAAGAGCGGGTATACAAAATAAAGTATTCCATATTCTTTAGAAAGATGCATGGAGCCGTAATATTCAACAATCGACATTCTGGTAAAAAATAAGTCGGTATGATCACAGGTAGCAACTAAAAGCATAATGCCAAAAGCTACAAGGAAAGCAAGTCTTTCAAGACTGGGATTAAGATGAATGGCGCAAATATCTGCAATTACAAAAAAAAGAAAAACAAGAGTAAGTGTGTTTCCTATAAAATATAGCTGGGTCCCGCATAAAGCCCCTGCAAGGGTTCTGGAAAAAGTAACCATAGCGCAGCCGTAGTTGGCAACCAGAGAAGCAACAAACAAAAGCATACGATTCTGATTATTCTGTCCAAGACGAGATTCATAAAAAATAATAATTTCGACAAGTGAAATAAAGAATGCCGAAAGATACAGATAAGCCAACATACTTTATATATAATTATAAACCATTTTTATATATTTGTTTACTTTTTTTTAAATTATATGATAGTATTAGCTTCTATATGAAAGAAGAAGCAAAAGAATTTTACCGCGATCTGCGGCATGTAGTTCAACCAATGGCAATTCAGAATCTCATCTCGGCAGCTGTAAACTCTGCAGATGTCATCATGCTGGGTTACATAGGACAGACTGCAATTGCCGCTTCTTCTCTTGCAGGAAACATTGCTTTCATTCTTTTTATGATTTCGACAGGACTTTCTTCCGGCCTTGTAATGCTGGGAGCCCAATACTGGGGAAAAAAAGACACAGAATCTATAAAAACCCTTCTTGGAATTGGCCTTAGAATCTGCTGCAGCGTAGAAACCCTGGTTGCTCTTGTTGCAGCCTTTTATCCCCGTATCCTTATGCTCATTTTTACAAGAGACGAAAATCTCATTGCAGAAGGCTGCCGCTATTTAAGGGCTGTAAGTGTTTCTTATGTGTGCTTATCCTTCTCGCAGATGTTTCAGGCAGGCTTTAAAAGTATAGAAAGGGTAAAAATTGTTACCATAACCTCCACTACAAGTCTTTTTCTAAACATAGGCTTGAACGCAGTATTTATTTTTGGCCTTCTGGGAGTACCTAAAATGGGAATCCTTGGAGTTGGTATTGCAACTTCTATTGCCCGTTTTATAGAAATGCTTATCTGCTTTATTTATGCCCGCTGCCAGAAGGATGTCAGCTTCTCTCTGTCCTGCATGCTGCGTAAAAACAAAGTCTTAACCCATGACTTTTTTAAGTATTCCCTGCCGGCAGTTGGAAACGAGCTTGTATGGGGTGCAGCTTTTTCCATGTACTCGGTAATTATGGGCCATCTTGGAGAAGATATTGTTGCGGCAAATTCCGTCGTTAATACCGTAAGACAGCTGGGCTCTGTCCTCTGCTTTGGTATGGCCTATGGTGGAGCTATTGTTCTTGGTAAATTTATGGGTGCCGGAGATATGGAAAAGGCTGAAAGAAATGCCGGCCGCCTTGCAAGGGTAACAATTATTTCGGGGGTTCTTGGAGCTCTTCTTACAATCTGCCTCTATCCTCTTCTTCCTTATATTGCAAAGCTCAATGAAACAGCAGCCCATTACAGAAATGTAATTTTATTTATAAATGCTTATTCCATAATTGGAGCTGCAACAAATACAGTATTAATCTGTGGAATTTTCCGTGCAGGCGGAGATTCAAAATTCGGCTTTATTGCAGATACAATCAATATGTGGTGTATTTCTGTCCCTTTGGGCTTAATAGCAGCCTTTGTCCTCAAGCTGCCGCCTCTCTGGGTTTATTTTATTCTCTACCTTGATGAATTTGAAAAAATTCCTTTTGTAATCCGTCACTACTTTAAAAAGGGCTGGCTCAAAAACATTACAAGATAAAGCCTAGGGCAAAAAGATTTTTTCTCATTCTGTCCAGTTGTCTTTGATTATTTGAAGAATCTCTTCCAGAGAGAGACCCATGTTTCTACACTTTATAATATCTTTTGTTAAGAGTTCACGGGCCACGCTGCTTCTTTTGTCAGATATTTCGTGATGTTTAAGCTCGTTTACAAAGGTTCCCCTTCCCGCTGCTGTAGAAATAAAGCCTTCCCTTTCCAGCTGTTCCCAGGCCTGCTTTACGGGAATTACGCTTATGCGCAGGTTCATGGAAACAGTACGGATAGGAGGAAGCTTTTCTCCGGCAGAAAGCTTACCGTTCATTATTTGGTTAGCTATCTGCTCGTAGATTTGAGTATAAATCGGTTTGTCAGTTCTTTGTGATAACACGATATCCATTATTATTTTATGTCATTGTCGGGCTTGACCCGACAATCTCTTACATGTCGTACTTTTCAAACTGCTTTGCGGCTCGGCGGAAGGTTATTGGCCAGCTTATTATAAAGAATAATAAACCAATTCCAAGTACCGGCAGCTGTTTAATCTGGCCTGCAAAATCATTCTGGCACATAATTGAACCAAGGCGGACAAGAAGATTCTGTGCAGCCTCCGGATTCTTCAAAGAACCCCTGTAGTTCCAGACCGGCAGCTCGCAAAGGGCATAAACTGCAAAGTAGGCAATTGAAGCAACAAGAAAACGCTTGCCGGGCTTTAAAGGATTTTTATAAACTCCGCCAAGGAAGACATAATTAAAGATTGCCAGAATCAAAAGCTGTAAGCCAAAATAAGCAACATTAATTTCTATTCCGGAATAATTAACAGGAAAGTTAAAATTGGCTCTTATTACCCAGGCAATTATGGCAAAAGGAATAAAAAGAAGCTCCAGCACACCGCAGTATAAAAAGCGGGCTTTTACCGTATCAATTTTCCTTACAGGCAGCAAAACTGTATAAAGCATGCCATGCGAAACCTGATTAAGTGTAAAGGTCATCATTATTCCAAGCACAATATAAAAGCAGCCGATATAAACCGGATAAGACGGAATATAATAAAACAAGGCAAGACAAAGAATCCAGATGTAAACAGAAAGACTTGTTTCCAGTTTTATTTCTTTTTTCAAAAGTTTTGTAACATTCATAGCTTATCTCCTTTCAATGTGAACCATAATATCTTCGAGCAGAGGGTCACTGATTTCAAAGCCTGCTTTTTTTGCAAGTTCTGTATCTGCTGCATACATCATTCCTTCAAAGCCAAGCTGGTGTTTGTGTAAGCCTATAACTTTTGCTTCAAGCTCCGGTGTAAGCTGTTCCTTTGTACCGGCAACAAGAATGTAGGCTTTTTTAAAGCTTTCTTTGTCGGCAGATGCAAGAATTTTTCCTTCCTTGATGTAGGTAATGTAGTCGGCACATTTTTCCAGATCGCTGGTGATATGGGTAGAAAATAAAATGGAATGTTTGCCGTCTTCTATGAATTCCTGCATCATGCAGATAAGATCATCGCGGGCAGCAGGATCCAGACCGCTTGTCGGTTCATCAAGAATAAGCAGGCGGGCATTATGACTCATTGCAATTGCCAGGGAATATTTAACCTTCATACCTGCACTAAGCTGCTTAAACTTTTTTGTCTGGTCAATTTCAAAACGTTCGCAAAGGTCTTTGTAGCGCTGGTCATCCCAATCCTTATAAAAGGTTTTTGTAATATCTGTAATTGCCTGAATTTTACTTTCGGGATAAAAATCTACGCCGCCAAAAACATAACCAACCTGATTTTTAATTTCAATTTCGTCCTTTGGCATTGAAAGACCACAAAGCTTTACTTCTCCACCGTCATTTTTCATAAGGTGAAGAGCTGTTTTAAGAGTTGTAGATTTACCGGCTCCGTTACGGCCGATAAAACCCATGATAAAGCCTTCTTCCAGAGTGATGTCAACATTCTGCAGCTTAAAAGACGGGAAGTTTTTGCAAAGGCCCTTGATTTCGATTAAATTCATAAGCATACCTCATTGTTCTTGTCATCCTCGGGCTTGCCCCGGGGATCTTTTATAAGTTTGGATTGTCGGGTCAAACCCGACAATGACAATAACTTGTGTATATTGTATATACACAATATAACAAGAAGAGAGTCTTGTCAAGAAAAATTTTCACTTTATATCAACAAAAACAAAGATATATGTTAAAATAAGGATAGTGAAAACAAAACTTTTTTTATTCTTTTGCTTTTTATTTCTTCTTACAGCCATCCCGCTTACATCTCAGGAACATCCCTTTGTAGGAATTGGAAATTTAAAATATTTTGAAAAGGCCTACCCCGATATCACCTTTACAAGAAAATATGATACAAAAGTTCAGGACTGGATAATTTCAGTTACTGTCCCTTCTGTTCCCGGAGACAAAAACAGCCCTTCGGTTACTACAGACTTTTATTGGGCAAATGCCAGCTTTCTTCCGGAGGAAGAACTTATAAACAAAGATAAATACTGGCCTCTTTTATATAACTATCCCAGGGAATTAAAAGACCCTGCAATTTTGACAGAAGATGAAAAGGAAGCCATAAAGCAATTCAGCTCTGAAGAAAGCCGCAAGGATGGAGCCGGAACCCCTATGTTTTTATTTGATGCAATTTACGATTCAAGCTCAAGGCGCTCCCTGGAAACCCATATAAAAAAATCAAGCTTTTTTGAAAAAACTACAAATATCCATGACAGAATCATAGAACCCTTAAAAAAGGTTGAAGAAAAAATCAAAGCGCTGGCAAAAAATGACAGCGAAGTTCAGGATTTTTTGAATAACCTTAAATCGACCGATGCCTACAGCTGGCGTATAATCGCAGGTACAAACAGAAAATCCTTTCATAGTATAGGGATTGCCATAGATATTCTGCCAAAGTCTCAGGGAGGAAAACAGATTTTCTGGAGCTGGGCTGCTGATAAATATCCCCAAACCTGGATGCTGGTTCCTCTCAGTAACCGCTGGATGCCTCCCCAGGCTGTAATAAGAATTTTTGAAGAAGAAGGCTTTATCTGGGGTGGAAAATGGGCTATCTACGACAACATGCATTTTGAATATCATCCTGAATTAATTCAATATAATTCTTTATATTGAAATATCCAAAATCATAGGTTAAAATATAGATATATTAAAAGCAGAGGTTTGTATGAAAAATTCTTTTAAAATTGTGATCAGCGTTTTTTCTCTTCTATTCTTATGTTCAATTATGGGCTGTGCCTCAAATAAGGGAGAAAAAGTAAAAATTGACAGCGACAGCTTTACCTCTAAAATTGTCCTGATTGCTTCTGGTCCCCAGCGTCTTGTAAAATTCGAAATGCCGGATAATCAGCTTTTGCCTGACACAGATACAAAAGCCATAAAGGCCGCAAGCCTCACTCTTAGTTTTTATTCCGGAGAAAAACCAGAAGAGGGAGAAAAAGAAGGCACTCCTGTTGCAGTAAAAAGCTTTGATCTGCTCAAAGAAAGCGACAAGCTCATCAAAGGCTATGACCTTATGTCAAACGAAAAAGACCTTAAAATTTCTGCTCAGGATTTGAATGCTGCTTTTTCAAAAAATCAGTATTATTACGCCAAGGGTGTATTTGAAGCAACTGTAAAGGAAGGTTCAACCGTTACAAAAACCATAACAATTTTCAGCAATAATACGGTTTATACTCCGCTTTCCGAATGAAGCCTTTTACCTTTGAATCAAAAGCTGTAAGAACTTTCCTCATTGCTCTGTGTCTTATACTTTCTTTTATTATGTTCATGCAAAGGCGCACAAAAAAGTATTTTAAAGAAGCGGCCAGGCTTGCATTTTATAACATTCAGGCAGAGGAAGTGTCAGACGGAACTTACAGGGGAAAGGTTTACACCAGCTTTATGCATGTTCAGCTTGATGTTACGGTAAAAGATAAAAAGCTTAGTCAAATTACGATTATAGAAAATGAAGGCATAGGCGGGAAGAAAATTCAACCTTTGCTTGATGAAATGATTGCTCAGAATAATACTGTTGTTCCGGCTGTAAAGAAGGAAGAACTTGCAAGCATTGTTTTTATTGCGTGTGCTGATAATGCCCTCTTTACGGGATTACCAGAGGAGAAAAAAGCTCAACTAACTCAAGGCAGCAAGGAATGAAGCAGTCTGACTCTTCCGTAAGAAATTATCAGAAAAAGCTGGATGAGATTCTTTCCAATCTCAAGGCTTCCGGCAAAAAACCAAGGCTTGCACTCCATGCCTGCTGCGGCCCCTGTTCCTCCTATGTCCTTGAATATCTTTCTACTTTTTTTGAAATAACAGTTTTATTTTACAATCCTAACATTTATCCTGATCAGGAATATATAAGACGACGGGATGAATTATTAAAATTTTATAAAAGCTTTGTTCCCGCAAAAAATGTTAAGGTTATAGAATTTGATTATAATCCTCAGGAATTTTATGATGCCATAGGAATTAAAGATAATCCGGAGCTTGCAAAAGAAAAAGAAAAGGGGCTTCGCTGTTACCGCTGTTATGAATTAAGATTACGAAAAACCTATGAATATGCCTGCCAGAATAATTTCGATTTTTTCTGCACAAGTCTTTCAATCAGTCCATTTAAAGATGCCGAAAAAATAAACTCTATCGGTCAAGGTCTCTGCTCTTCAAAAGAAAAACCCTTATGGCTTTTTTCGGACTTTAAGAAAAAAAATGGTTTTAAAAGAAGCCTGGAATTAAGCGCAGAATATGGACTTTACCGTCAGGATTATTGTGGTTGTATCTATTCTCTAAGTAAATAAAAAATGATATTATTCTTCTATTATGGATTTGATTAAGAAACTTGATGAATGCGAAGCTCGTTTTAAGGTTGTGTCCGAGATGGTTATGGACCCTGCCCTTGTAAAAGATGCAAAAAAATACAAGGACACTATGCGCGAGCATGGATATTTGAGTGAGCTTTGTACCCTTTATGACGAGTATAAAAAAGTGCTTGGCGGAATTAAAGATGCCAAAGAAATGATTACAAACGAAGATGACGCCGAAATGCGCGAGATGGCCCGCGAAGAACTTAAAGAGCTGGAAGAAAGACAGCCTAAGCTTGAAGAAGAAATTAAACTCAAGCTTGTTCCGCCGGATCCTCTTGATGAAAAAAATATTATTCTGGAAATTCGTTCGGCTGCCGGTGGAGACGAGGCTTCTCTTTTTGTACGAGACCTTTGGGAAATGTACTGTCACCTTGCAGACCGCAAAGGTTGGAAAACAGAAACTATGGAAGCCCAGGAAACAGAAGTTGGCGGCTTCAATAAAATTGTAACTTCTATCAGCGGTAAGTTTGTTTATGGTACACTCCGCTGGGAATCGGGAGTTCATCGTGTTCAGCGAGTTCCTGTTACAGAAAGCCAGGGACGACTCCAGACTTCTACTGCAACTGTTGCCGTTTTGCCTGAAGCAGAAGAAACCGAAATTGAAATTAAGCCGGGGGATGTCCGCATTGATGTTATGCGTGCAGGCGGACCTGGCGGCCAGTGTGTAAATACAACTGACTCTGCCGTTCGTCTTACTCATATTCCAACCGGGCTTGTTGTTATTCAGCAGGATGAAAAGTCGCAGATTAAAAATAAGGAAAAGGCCTTCCGCGTTTTGCGTGCCCGCTTGTTTGACCTGGAAGAAAGCAAGAAGCAGGAAGAGCGGGCTGCTGCCAGATCCAGCATGGTCGGTTCCGGAGCCCGTTCCGAAAAAATCCGAACCTACAACTTTCCTCAGGACCGCGTAACCGATCACCGCATAAATTATTCTGCCCACAACCTTCCTTCGTTTATGATGGGCGAAATGGACGACATGTTAGACGCCCTTAATGTTTACGCCAAGGAAGAGCAGCTGGCCGCAGATGTTACAACGCTGGAGAGTAATGCATAGGGGGAACAGGAGGGAGAGACACTATGAACGACTACACACTTAGAACATTCAGAGCCTTTGCTACAAAAAAGCTGCAGGGAGTTTCTGCTACACCGGATCTTGATGTACAGGTTTTGCTGCAGCATGCCATGCATTATGACAAGACCCAGCTTTTACTTTTTGCAGACAATCATATTCCCAATGAGCAGCTGGAATGGCTTTACAATGCAATCGAAAAAAGAAATGCAGGCCTGCCGGTTGCTTACATTACCGGTCAGAAGGAATTTTACGGCTATAACTTTTTTGTTACCCCGGAAGTTTTAATTCCAAAACCGGATACAGAAGTTTTAGTTGAACGAGCCCTTGAAATCATCCTTGAAAAAATGGAAGACAGCTCAAACTTTGAACCTCTTAAAATTTGCGACATGTGTACCGGCAGCGGCTGTATCGGCATTTCTGTTATGAAGACTCTTTACGCTGTAGATAAAATTCCTGTAGACAAACTTCCTCAGATTACCATGGTAGACATAAGCTCTCACGCCCTGGAAATTGCGAAGAAGAATGTTGCAAGCCTTTTGCCCCAGCAGGAAATCATTAAAAAATTTACCTTTGTGCGCTCAAATCTTTTTCAGGCTGTTGATGACAAGTTTGACCTTATTCTTACAAATCCGCCTTATATTCCAAGTAATATGGTAGATGAGCTTTTAGCCGACGGAAGGGGAGAACCTAGACTGGCCCTGGATGGAGACATGGTTATTGAGTCTCTGGAAGGCGATGAATTTAACACAGACGGAACCTCCATCATCAAGCAGCTCATTTTGCAGTCTTGCGAATACCTTAACTTTAACGCTACAATCTTAATGGAAACCGGTGAATACAATGCCCTTAAAACAGCAGAGTTTGCCCAGACCCAGGGTTTCTCCACTCAGATTCATACAGATCTGGCCGGAGAATATCGCAATGTAGAAATGACCTTGTAGAGATTGTCGGGTCAAGCCCGACAATGACAATGTATGAGTACAAAGACAATTTTTCATTCAGATGTAAATAATCCTCAAGCCCTGCTGCAGGAATTTTTTGCGGCTCATGATTATTTTGTCCCTGATGAAAAAACTCAGATTTCCAAGGCCTGGGATTTTCTTGTAAGCTGCACCTCCAGCGAAGTGCGTTCCAGCGGCGAGCCTTATTATGTTCATCCTTTGAGGGTCGCCCATATTCTGGCACAAAACAAGCTGGATGGAGAGACAATTATTGCGGCTTTGCTCCATTCAATTAATCAGCACGGGGCAGATATAGAAAAGGTACGGGCAGCCTTTGGAGATGCCATTGCCGCCATCACAGATACGACAAATAAAATTTTAAATATTCCTATAAACACCAAGACAATCCATCAGTCGGATGCAATCCGTAAAATGTTTTTTGCCATGTCCGATGATGTGCGTGTTCTTTTTATCACTCTGGCAGACCGCCTTGACCGAATGCGAAATATCAAAAACCTGCGTCCCGAATATCAGAAGGTTATTGCCGAAGCAGCCATTGGTGTCTGGGCTCCTCTTGCAGAACGCATGGGTATGCAGGCCGAAAAAAATGAGTTTGAAGACCTGAGCCTTAAATATACAAACCCGGACGCTTTCCAGCAGATAAAGGCAATTGTAAGCCAGAAGTCCGAAGAACGGGCAGAATATCTTGGCAAGGCTACAAGTGCAATTTACAAGGCCGCAGAAAAAATGGGCATGACTGTAACAATCCAAAGTCGTGCCAAGCATTTTTATTCTATTTACCAGAAGATGCGTAAACGCAACAAAGAAGCCGGTGAACTTTTTGACCTGCTGGCCCTGCGCATTTTGTGCAATACTCCTGCTGAATGCTACGCTCTTGTAGGAATTGTTCACAGCCTGTGGAAACCGCTGGATGGGCGATTTAAAGATTACATTGCCATGCCAAAATCCAACGGATATCAATCGCTGCACACAACTGTTGTCTGCGAAGGTAAGCCGCTTGAAATTCAGATTCGTACTGTAGATATGCACAACATGGCAGAGCACGGAATTGCCTCCCACTGGCTTTATAAAAAAGGAAGCAACCGGGACCTGGTAGAAGCCGACAAGCTTGATATTATGAACAGGCTGCAGGCGCTCAAGCAGGCGTCGCTTTCTGATGACAAGTCTTTTTCGGAGCTCAAGGACGAGCTTCTTGGCGACGAGATTTATGTATTTACTCCAAAAGGCGATGTAAAAAAACTCCGCGCCGGGGCTACTGCAATTGACTTTGCATACGCAATTCATTCTGATATTGGAGAAAAAATAGTTGGCGCCAAGGCCGATGGAAAAATCATTCCATTGAACCGCCCGCTTAAAAATACTCAGATTATAGAAATTATCACAAACCCTCAGGCTCACCCGACAGAGGCCCAGCTCAATATTGTAAAGACCACCAAGGCCCACCAGAAAATTCACTCCTGGCTCATGGCTAATGATCCGACTTTTAGCGAAAGACTGACGGCTGGTTCAGGTGCTGGGGCTGGATCCGGTGGGGGCGCTGGATCCGGAGCCGCCGGCGGGTCAACTTCCGGAACAGGAGCAGATTCAGGCAACGAGCAGCCGCAAAAAAAGCGACGTCCTAAAAAAGGAATTCCTCCTGCCACCATCACCTACCCCGACAAAAAAGTTCTTGTTCAGGGTGAAAAAAATGTTCTCTACAATCTGGCCCAGTGCTGCCATCCTCACTACCCGGATTTAATTATGGGTTACGTTACCCGCAGCAAGGGAGTTTCCATTCACCGGGCAGACTGCATTATTTATCAGCGCATTCCAAACAAGGATGAACGCAGCGTGCAGGTTGAGTGGGATAAATAAAGGAGTATTTGTATATGAAAAAAAATGTTTTATTCAAAAAAATCCCGCTGATTTTGCTTTGTTCAATTTTAATTGGAGGACTTGCCGCTTCCTGTGCTTCAACAAATTATATAGAAAAAAATTATCCGGAAAACATGCAAAAGCTCATGGAATGTCAGGCTTATAATGATGAGGTTGTTGATCCTGCCCTGTCCGCTGCTTTTGAAATAAGAGAAATCATTGACCCGGTGCAGGCAAAAAAAATTAGGGATTATTTTAAGGAAAATGCAGGGTTGGATTTAGAAGCCCTTGCCGCCTCGCCAAAAACAACCTGGGAAAAGGCCGTGGAGCTTGCAGTTTTTGTTGCAAAAAATGTTCCTCACGACAACCAGAAAAAACCTCTTGATGACAAGAGCGCCATTCCTCTTTGGGAATATTCCCGCCAGGTAAAGACAGGTTTTAACTGCCGCTGGCACAGTATCCTTTTGAGTGAACTCATGCTTTCTATTGGAATTAAGGCCCGCTTTATAACCTGCCTTCCTCAGGACAAACACGACGGCGACTGCCATGTTGTAGATCTTGTCTGGCTTCCTGAATTGAACAAATATGCCATGATAGATTCCGACATGCTGGAATATGTTATTGATGATGACGGGGTCCCAATGTCGCTGGAAGAAATGCGGGCAGCTTTAATTGCCGGAAAAAAACTGAATATTCAGGTTCTGCCAGGTTTTGAAGATTCCTGGGTTGCTGACGAGTCCGGCCTCAAATACATGCAGGCCTACTGGACCAAAAATCTCTACTGGTTCAGCGCCCATACAAGTATTGCCTTTAATTTAGAGGGTACCAACCGCCCCCAGGTTGATTCTTACACAGCACTCATTCCGCCTGGTTATGACTCTTCACATTCGTATAGGAATGGACTTGAAACTTCCAATGCAAGAATTTTTTGGGGAGAATAACTTTTAAAATAGACAGGAACCTGGCTCGACTCCTTAGAGCAGATAAGCTCCTATGAGGTCTTCGACAACCTTTG
>JAEEGL016299893.1_pt1 | contig 13799 bp, 9 predicted proteins | sample 9134231 | NCBI WGS metagenome assembly JAEEGL01 (sample SAMN16246548, study PRJNA631951) | gut metagenome | biome: gut microbiome; feature: rumen; material: fiber-attached | host: Bos | place: Iran: Karaj | collected 2018-10 | reverse complement strand
GAAGGCCGCCGTGGGTATCCCCGAGGAGCAGCTGCGCAAGGCCGCCAAGAGCGCCGTGTGCAAGATTAACATCGACAGCGACAGCCGTCTGGCCATGACCGCCGCCATCCGCAAACACATGGCAGAGCATCCCGACCACTTCGACCCGCGCCAGTACCTGAAACCCGCCCGCGAGAGCATGAAGAAGATGTACATCCACAAGATTGTGAATGTGCTGGGTTCGAACGACAAGCTGTAAAAAAACACTATGGAAAAGAAGCCCCTTACCTTTGGCAAGGCGGTGTGGGCCAGCGCGCTGGGCGTGCTGATTGCCTCGGCCGTCTGCGGCCTGGTCATGCTCATCATGATGATTGGCATGGTGGCATCGCTGGGCAGCAGCGAGACGGTGATGGTGAGGAACAACACCTTCCTCACCATCGACCTCAGCCACATCACCGGCGACCGTGCCGCCAGCGGCCTGATGCAGCGTTTCGGTGGCGACGAGAGCGTGGGTCTCATCCCTGCCGTCAACGCCATCCGCGAGGCCGCCAAAGACGAGAACATCAAAGGCATCTTCGTCAAGGACGGTGGTGCCAACGTGTCGTGGGCCTCGATGGAGGAGCTGCGCGACGCCCTCTGCGAGTTCCGCCAGAGCGGCAAACCGGTGGTGAGCTACGCCACGGACTATTCGCAAAGCGGATACTACCTGGCCACCGCCTCCGACCTGGTAAGCCTGCACCCCAGCGGCATGATAGACTTCCGCGGCATTGGTGCCGAGGTGATGTACTACAAGGACCTGCTTGACAAGCTGGGTGTCGAGATGCAGCTCATACGCCCCGAAAGCTGCGCCTACAAGAGTGCCGGCGAGGTGTACACCCTGAGCCACATGTCGCCCGCCAACCGCGAGCAGATACGCGCCTATGTGGCCTCCATCTGGCACACCGCCACTTCCACCATCGCCGAAAGCCGCCACCTGGATGTCGACAAGCTGAACAAGATTGCCGACGACCTGAGCGGCTATATGGCCGACGACGCCTGCGCACAGCACCTGGTGGACACCCTCTGCTTCGAGGAGGACATCCGCAACCTGCTGAAGGAGCGCTACGAAGGCAAACACCTGCTGCCGATTGAAGACTACGCCAAGAACAATCAAGCAATCAAGCAATCGAGCAGTCAAGCAATCGCCGTCATCTATGCCGAGGGCAACGTGATGGACGGCAGCGCCAAGGGCTTCGACGAAGGGGTCTACGGCGACGACATCGTCCGTTCGCTCCGCAAGGCCATGAACGACGACAAGGTGAAGGCCATCGTGCTGCGCGTCAACTCGCCCGGCGGCCAGGCCACGGCCAGCGAGAGCATGACCCACGCCGTGATGCAGGCCCGCGAGAAGAAGCCCGTCATCGTCAGCATGGGCGACCTCGCCGCTTCGGCAGGCTACGAGATGAGCTGCATGGCCGATGTCATCGTGGCACAGCCCATGACCATCACTGGCTCCATCGGTGTCTTCGGCACTATCCCCAATGTGCAGAAGATGCTCAACCAGAAGCTCGGGCTGCACGCCGACACCGTCAACACCAACCGCAACTCCACCGGCATGACCGTGCTCCGCCCCCTCTCCCCCACCGCCATGGCCCTGATGACACGCAATGTCGAGGACTTCTATAAAGTCTTCGTGGGCCGCGTAGCCGAGGGACGACACATGACCTACGACGCTGTGCACCAGATTGCCCGCGGCCGTGTGTGGACCGGCGCCGACGCCAAGGAGATTGGCCTCGTCGACACCCTCGGCGGCCTCGACCTCGCCCTGCGTATCGCTGCCGAGAAAGCCGGCATCACCGACTATTCCGTCAAGGAATATCCGTTGGAGAAGAGCACCTGGGAGCAGCTGTCAGAACTCTTCAACGGCGACAGCGACGAAGACCTCAACCTCGTCGCCAAGGCCCGTCTGGCATGGAAATGGAAATCCGCCAGCAAGAAAATGAAAACGCTTTCGCGCATCGAGCAAGATCTGCTCTTTGTCAGCGAAAGCGAAGGATTGCAGGCTCGCCTGCCATTTATATTTTTAGACTAAGGCTTATCCTGTGTCTACGGAGGTCCACCTCCAGCACCTTGACTTGCAAGTGCTGATGGAGGTGGACCACTTCGTTGGGGTCGTTGACCCTTCTGTCAGCCATCTGGCTCACATGCACCAAACCGTCTTGATGCACTCCGATGTCGACAAAAGCACCAAAGGCGGTGATGTTGGTGACAATGCCGGGCAAAATCATGCCTTCCTTGACATCCTCGATACGGGTGACGTTCTTGTCGAACTCGAACACCTCGAACTTGGCGCGCGGGTCGAGGCCGGGTTTCTCCAGTTCTTTCATGATGTCCTGCAAGGTGGGCAAACCGCAGTTCTCGCTGACAAAATCCTCGAGTCGTATCTTCGAACGCAGCTCCTTGTCTTTCATCAGCGACTCCACGTCGGCACCCACCGACTGCGCCATTTTCTCCACCAAGGCGTAGCGTTCGGGGTGGACGGCACTTCTATCTAGAGGATCCGCACTCTCGCGCACGCGCAGAAAACCGGCGCACTGTTCGAAAGCCTTGTCGCCGAGGCCTTTCACGTCGTGCAACGCCTCGCGCGAGGCGAAGGCGCCATTCTTATTGCGATGGGCTACAATCTTGTCGGCCAGGGCGGGACCGATGCCGCTGACGTAAGAGAGCAACTCGCGGCTGGCGGTGTTGAGTTCTACGCCCACGCTGTTGACGCAGCTCTCCACCGTGTCGCCCAGGCTCTCGGAGAGCATCTTCTGATCCACATCGTGCTGATACTGACCCACGCCGATGCTCTTGGGGTCAATTTTCACCAGCTCGCTGAGGGGGTCCATCAGGCGGCGGCCGATGCTCACGGCGCCGCGCACGGTGACGTCGTAGTCGGGGAATTCTTTTCTGGCCACATCGCTGGCACTGTAGACGCTGGCTCCTGCCTCGCTGACGGAGACGGCGATGACCTTGCGGTTGAAGTGGCAACGCTGCACCACCTCCTCGGTCTCGCGGCCGGCGGTGCCGTTGCCTATGGCGATGGCCTCAATCTGGAACGCCTCGACCAATGCTTCGAGCTTGCTGACGGCGGCGCGCTCCTCGCGCATCGAGGTGAAGGGGTAGATGGTTTCGTTGTGGAGCAGCTGGCCTTGGGCGTCGAGGCACACCACCTTGCAGCCGGTGCGGAAGCCGGGGTCGATGGCCAGGGTGCGCTTCTGCCCCATCGGGGCCGCCAGTAGCAGCTGCCGCAAGTTCTCGGCAAAGACGCGGATGGCCTCGCGGTCGGCCTTCTCCTTCAGTATATTGCGGAACTCCGTCTCGATACTCGGCATGACCAGGCGTTTGTAGCTGTCGGCCACCGCCTGGTCATACTGCTCGCCGGCCTCGCCGCGCGGGCGGGTGTGCGAGGTCATGGCCTCGATGCTCTCGTCGTCTTTCTCTGGCTTCACATGCACCTTGAGCACGCCGGCCTCTTCGCCGCGGAAAAGGGCGAGGATGCGGTGCGACGGAGCCTTGGAGATGGGTTCCTTCCAGTCAATCCAGTTCTCAAATTTTCCTACCTTCTCATCATTTTCGTCCACGCCGCGGGCCAGTGAGGAGGTGAGCATAGCGCGGCGGCGGAACACGTTGCGCACGCGGTTGCGGACGGCGGCGTCCTCGCTGATGCGCTCGGCGATGATGTCTCGGGCACCCTGTAGGTCGTCGTCCGAGGCACCGGCAGGCATCACGCCGCGCATGATGCTGTTGGCCAAGGGTTCGAGACCCTTCTCGATGGCGATGGTGGCGCGGGTGCGACGCTTGGGACGGTAGGGCAGGTAGAGGTCTTCGAGCTCGGTCATGGTGGCCGCGGCCTCGATGGCCTTGCGCAACTCGGGCGTGAGTTTGCCCTGCTCTTCGATGCTCTGCAACACCGCCTCGCGGCGCTTGTCGAGCTCCTTGAGGCGCAGCAGCAGGTCGCGGATGGCGGCAATCTGCACCTCGTTGAGGCCGCCGGTGGCCTCCTTGCGGTAGCGTGCGATGAAGGGCACCGTGGCACCCGACTCCAACAGTTCTATCGTTTTTTCAACCTGACGCTGGTTGACATTCAGCTGGTTGGCAATAATAGTGGCGTAGTTAATCATGCTGCAAATTTACACAAAAAAGTCCATTCCCGGAGGCAAAAAACAACAATTGTTGAAAAAAAAAATTTCCATATCAAAAAATATATGTATTTTTGCACTTTGAAAAATTAACAATTAAAACACATTAAACATGAAAAAATCTTTATTATTTTTGGCAGCAGCGCTGACTTTCGGCTTTGCCGCTAATGCACAGACCGTCTTCTCCGAGGACTTCGATTCTGTGACAGTCGCCAGTCAAGCTGGCCTCGAAACTGGCCTCGGTGAACTCCCTGCCGGATGGACACTCTATGAGGACAACCTTACCAACTACTCCTCATCTCAAGGCAGTTTCACTGTTTTCGGTAAGAGTTGGAAAGTCTACGACATGGATGGATGGGGAAAGCTTGCCTTCTCCATCACCTACACCATGGAGGGTACAGCCTGCGACCGCTGGCTCATCACCCCTGCCATCACCATCCCCGATGAGGGAGATTACAAACTAATGTTCAATCAATTAGCCTCTCAGTACGATGAACACATGTCAGTGATGGTTTCTACCACCAATACCGAAAAAGCCAGTTTCACCCAAACCCTCATAGATAACGAGTTGCTTACTGCCGGTGCCTCGACACGCCTCCTCGATCTGAGCAGCTTCACTGGTCAAACCATCTACATTGCTTTCGTCGCACAGACGGCCGATGGCCTGTACATTGGTGTCGATGACGTCCAAGTGAAGGTTGTTGCCCCCGACAACATGGCAGCCTTGGCCGCTACCGCTCCTGCCTGGACCGCCCAAGGTGCCTACATCCCCGTGAGCCTAGCCATTCGCAACGAGGGTTCCGCCCCCCTCACCTCGTTCGACATCGCATATACCGTGAACAGCGGAGACGAGCAGAACATCAGCGTCACCGATATCAATGTGGCTCCCTTCGACACCTACACCTACACCTTCCAGGCCTCTCCTGAAGGTCTTGGTGAAAATGTCGTCGACATCACCGTGAGCAACCCCAACAATGCCGACATGGCCATCGAAAACAACACCGCCAGTTGCACCACCATGGTCTACGACCCCGCCAATGCCATCCAGCGCAAGACCGTGCTTGAGCACTTCACCACCGGCCGCTGTCCCAACTGCCCTCCCGCCCACGACTATCTGGAGCATCTCTACAGCACCCGCCACGACAACGTCATCTGGATTGCCCACCACGTGGGTTACTACACCGACAACATGACCATCACCGAGTCGAACCAGATGCTGCGCTTCTTCAATGACGGTGGCAACACCTACGCTCCCGCCATCATGCTCGACCGCAACCAGGATTATGCCACCGCCGAGGATCCGGGCCCCGTCTTCTTCCCCAGCAGCAACTACACCGCCGAGTCGTTCGACAACGCCATTTCGACTCCCGCCTTTGTCAGCGTGAACATCAGCGACGTGAACTACAACCCCCAGAGCCGCGAACTGAGCCTGAAGGTCAGCGGTAGCTTCACCAACGACATGACCTTCGACGCTCCCCGCCTCACCGTCTACCTGATGCAGGACAGCATCGTGGCCAACCAGTCGGGTGCCTCCTCCAGCTACATCCACAACCACGTCATCCGTGCCTGTGTCACCAATGTCTGGGGCGATGCCACCGCCATCACCAACACCACTTCCGGCAGCACCTACGAGAAGACCTTCACCTACACCCTGCCCGCCAACATGCGTGCCGACCACACCTGGGCCGCCGCCTTCGTGAGCAACTATGACGCCAACAACGTCAACAACTGCAACATCGCCAACGGTGCCAAGACCGGTTTCCTCATGCAGGAGAAAGACCCCACCTCGGGCATTGCCGGTGTCGAGGCCAGCATCAACGTGGTGACCTATCCCAACCCCGCCACCGAGATGGCCTTTGTCACCGCCGAGGGCACCATCCGCAGCTACGAGATGGTCGACGCCCTGGGCCGCAAGGTGATGAGCCAGGAGAACGTCAACGCCGACATCCTCGAGCTTAACGTCAACAGCCTCAGCGCCGGTGTCTACTTCATCAGCGTCACCACCGACAACGGTGTCGCCACCCAGCGCCTCACCGTCGCTAAATAAGGTTTAAGGTTTAACGATTAAAACTTAGAACTTAAAACTTTATAGAACTTATTTATAAAAAAATCAACGCGGGATGCAATAAACAATTGCATCCCGCGTTATTTTGTATATTATTTATTGTAAAAAAGAATGAAAAAGATACTTACCATAGCAGCCCTGATGCTTTGCGGCACCGTGGCATTCTCGCAGCAGACCTCCTTCACCGGCAACGTGTCGTCGCGTGCCAAAGCCATGCGCATGATGAACTTCGGACGCGAGGAATACATGATTAAGGACATCAAGGTCTACACCGACACCATGACCGTCTACTCGCTGTCGAACCAGGTCATCTACCCCCTCGGCGAGTGGGAGTCGATGGAGCAGTACATCACCGACAACCAGCTCCACTGGTACCGCGAGAGCGACTACCGCAAGTTCTTCGACTCGATGGAGGTGAGCGTCAACCGCATGAAACGCCTCGACGACAGCTACCTCGATATGTTCTATTCCATTTGGACACGCAAGGTGGAAGTCCTCGGTGGCCGCATCAACGACCCCGAGGTGGTGCTCTCCAACGGCATTCGTGTGGGCATGCTCAAAGACGACGTCCTGAAGGTCTTCTTCAAGAAATATCCCAAGTCGTATACCGCCGATGTGCAGGTGCTGAAGGTCATCTCCGGCGCCGGCGAGGTGGCCGAGATCTACACCTTCAAAGGCCAGAAACTCCGCCACATCAAAATCGAGACAGCGTACAAGTATTATTAATGAAGCGCACCGCTCTTTTTTTCGGGTCCTTCAACCCGATACATGTGGGGCACCTCATCATAGCTAATACCATGCTGCAGCATGAGGGCATCGACGAGGTGTGGATTGTCGTCTCGCCGCAGAACCCACTGAAAGAGCGTTCCACACTCCTCGCCGACCACCACCGCTTGCAGATGGTGCAACGCGCCATCGACGACAACTACCGCCTGCGCGTCTGCGACATCGAGATGCACCTGCCGATACCCAGCTACACCGTAGTCACCCTCGCCGCCCTGGGCGAGAAATACCCCGACCGCGAGTTCTGCCTCATCATGGGCGGCGACAACCTGGCCACCTTCGACCGCTGGCGCAACTACCAACATATTATCGAGAACCACAAGATTTACGTTTATCCCCGTCCGGGCTACGAGCATCCGTCGCTGGCCTCGCACCCCAACGTCACCATTGTCGACGTGCCAATGATGGACATCTCGTCCAGCTTCATCCGTCGCCAGATAGCTGCACGCAAAGACGTGCGCTACCTGCTCACCGAACCGGTGTACCAGTACCTCACCGAAATGCACTTCTACGAGTAATCGGCAGAGGGTGTTGAAAACTTTTGCCATACGGGACCACAATAAAGGTCCCAGGTCGGCGTTATCACCAATAAATATTGATTCAATATATAATATATTTATGAAACGCGTTTGGAAAATAGTGCTGTGGGTGGTAGGCATCGTGCTGGGAATCATCGTTCTGGCTACACTTATGGTGTCGCCCATAGCGAAGAGCTACATCAACAACCACGGCGAGGAGCTGGTGGGCCGCAAGGTGCATGTGGAGGGGTTGAAGGTGAACGTCTACACCGGCCATGTGGCGGTACACGGCATGCGTCTCTATGAGGACAATGGGAGCGATGTCTTTGCCAGCTTCGACACCCTCGACGTGAAGGCCAGCCTGCTAAAACTGCTGGGCAAGACCGTCAAGCTGAAGCACATCACGCTGGCAGGACTGAAGGTCAACGTGATACAGAAAGACGAGACCTTCAATTTCCAGAGCATCATGGACCATTTTGCCAGCGACGAGGAGGAGGACAAAGAGACCACGCCGAGCGACTGGGTGATGAAGTTCTACAACATACGCCTGAGCCACGCGCAGATACACTACCACGACCTGGCCAACGGCAAACAATGGCACCTGCCCGATGTGAACCTGCGGGTGCCGGGCTTCGTGCTGGGCGGCGAAGAGAAGAGCGAGGGCGGCCTGAACATAGGCTTTGCCGAGGGCGGCCACCTGAACATCGACGGCCACTACGACTCGAAGCGCAACGCCTACAACCTGACAGCACAATTGTCGGGCTTCGAGCTGGAGAACCTCGAGCCGCTGCTGACCGACTATGTGAAGCTGGAGAAGCTGGGGGGCACCTTCGAGGCCAAACTGAAGGCCGAGGGCCTAATTGACGAGATACTGAAGAGCCGCATCGGCGGCATGCTGGCGCTGAAGCAGGTGGACCTGGGAGCAGTGGCCAGCATGAACAAACTTGTGGTCGATGTGAAAAACATCAACCTCGATGCCAACAGCTACGACATAGCGAGCGTAACGCTCGACGGCCTGACGGCCAAATATGAGCAATGGAAAGAGAGGAGCAACATTGACGACCTCCTGCTGGAAAAAACCGAAAAACCGAAGAACTCTGGATACTCGGAGAATTCAGAAAAATCCGAGAATGGCAGTCCCATGAAATTGAGGATTGGCAAACTAACAGTAACTAATTGCAACCTGACCTACGACGACCACACGCTGCCCGACGAGTTCCACTTCCCGGTGAGGGGCATCAACCTCGAGGCCGAGAACCTGACCCTCAGCGGCGACAACAACGCGCTGCTGCGTGCCACGCTGCCGGGCGGCGGCCACCTGCTGGTGAAGTGGGAGGGCAACATCGACCAATGGAAGCAGCACCAGAACCTGTTCCTCTCCGTCAAGGGTCTTGACATGAAACAGCTGAGTCCGTGGACGGTGGCCTACACCGGACAGCCCGTGGAGGACGGCGTCTTCAGCCTCACCACGCGCCTGCGCATCGACAACAGCCAGCTCGACAACCAGAACAAGATTGACATCTACAACGCCCGCGTGGGCAGCCGCCGCAAGGATGTGGAACCCGAGATGAAGATACCGCTGAAGACGGCCCTCTACATCCTGCGCGACAAAGACGACAAGATACTCATCGACATGCCCATCAAAGGCAATGTGGACAGTCCCGAGTTCAGCTACATGAAGCTGGTGTGGAAGACCCTGGGCAACCTGCTGGTGAAGGTGGCGACCTCGCCGGTGCGCGCCTTGGGCAACGCCCTGGGCATGGGTAAGGACAACCTCGACTTCATGGCCATCGAGCCGCAGCAGCGCGGCCTGACGTCGGAGAACTACCACACGCTGGGCGACCTGGCCAAGGTGGCCAAGAGCGACTCGCTGGTGGTCATCACGCTGGAGCAGAAAATGCCCTCGCCACGGAACGACACCGTGGCCCGCGGCTATGAGTTCCGCAACGAGGTTGTGCGCCGCTACCTCGTGGAGCAGGGCGTGAGCGAAGGCCAAATCAAAGTCGTCACCGGCGAGCCGGTGGAGGAAGGCGAGGCGACAGGATACAGCATCACTTCTGAATTGAAGATTGAACAATAAAACTTCCCCGCCCATGGCGGAAATCTTGGAAATGAAGGCGGGAGACAGGAAAAACAGAAAAATGGAACAGACTGATATACTGACAGCGACTAACGTTGACTATAACGACGACTCCATCGTCCACCTGGAGGACATGGAACATATCCGGCTGCGCCCGGGAATGTACATCGGCAAGTTGGGCGACGGCTCGAGCCACGACGACGGCATCTACGTGCTCATCAAGGAGGTGATAGACAATGCCATCGACGAGTTCACGTCGGGATTCGGCAAGAAGATTGAGGTGAAGATAAACTTCGCCGAACGGCGGGTGAGCATCCGCGACTACGGCCGCGGCATCCCGCTGGGCAAGCTGGTGGAGGCCGTGAGCAAGCTCAACACCGGTGCCAAGTACGACAGCAAGGTGTTCCAGAAGTCGGTGGGTCTGAACGGCGTGGGTACCAAGGCCGTCAACGCCCTCTCGTCCTACTTCAAGGTGCAGTCGATACGCGACGGCAAAACCCGCATCGCCGAATTCAGCGAAGGCAAGCTGACCAACGACAGCGGCCTCACCGCCCTGACCAGCGACGATACAGGCACCCTCGTCGAGTTCGTCCCCGACCCCAAGCTCTTCGGCAACTATCACTTCATCGGCGAGTATGTCGAAAAGCGCATCTGGAACTACTGCTACCTGAACCGCGGCTTGACGATGTACTACAACGACAAGCGCTACTACTCGAAAAACGGCCTGCTCGACCTGCTGGAGAACAACCTCCAGAGCGACCCCCTCTATCCTGTCATCCACATCAAGGAGGGCGACTTCGAGGCCGCCTTCACCCACGTCAATGGCCAGAGCAACGACTACTACTATTCGTTCGTCAACGGCCAGCACACCACCGAGGGCGGCACGCACCAGAGCGCCTTCCGCGAGGCTTACGCCCGCGTAGTGAAGGACTTCATCAAGAAAGACTATCCGCCCGAGGTCATCCGTCAGGGCCTGGTGTGCGCCCTCTGCGTGCGCATCCAGGAGCCCGTCTTCGAGGCACAGACAAAGACCAAACTTGGCTCCACGCACCTGGAGCCCAACAAGGTGGACGGCACCAACGACTCGCCGCTGCTCAAGACCTACGTGCTCGACATCCTCAAGCGCAACCTCGACGACTACCTCCACATGCACAACGAGACCGCCGACGCCCTGCTGGCCAAAATCAACGCCAACGAGAAGGAGCGCAAGGAGATTGCGGGCATCAAGAAGGTGGCACGCGAGGCCGGCAAGAAGGCCAGCCTCAACAACCGCAAGCTGCGCGACTGCCACGTGCACTACAACACCAACCCCGCTCGCCGTCTGGAGAGCACCATCTTCATCACCGAGGGCGATTCGGCCTCGGGCTCCATCACCAAGAGTCGCGACGTCGACACCCAGGCCGTCTTCTCCCTGCGCGGCAAACCCAAGAACACCTACAGCATCAGCAAAGTCGATGTCTACAAGAACGAGGAACTGAACCTGCTGCACAACGCTCTCGACATCGACGACGGCATGGAGAACCTGCGTTACAACAACGTCGTCATCGCCACCGATGCCGATGTCGACGGCATGCACATACGCCTGCTGCTGCTCACCTTCTTCCTGCGCTTCTACCCCGAGCTGATACAGACGGGCCACGTCTACATACTGCAAACGCCGCTCTTCCGCGTGCGCAATAAGCAGAAGACTACCTACTGCTACACCGACGACGAGCGCATTGCCGCCATCCACGACACCCCCAAGGCCGAGATTACCCGATTCAAAGGCTTGGGCGAAATCAGCCCCGACGAGTTCAAGAACTTCATCGGCAAGGACATGCGGCTCGACCCCGTACTGCTGCATAAAGACTTTGACACCCAGGGTGTTCTGTCGTTCTACATGGGCGAAAACACCCTCGAAAGGCGCGAGTTCATCATGCGCAACCTGAGGGTCGAGGACGATGAGTCGATAGTGGTTGCGTAAAAAAAAAATTTGGCTATATTATATTTTATTACTAATATTGCATCAAATTCAATCTACTATGGCTACTACTAAAAAACACAAGAAGAACCTGATAGTCAGCTACAAAAACCTGACCGAAGACCTGAAGGAGAAGTTCAAAGAAGCCTATCCCGACGGCTATAACAACTATTTGCAGCGCTTCACCAAGCCCAACGGCGACACAATTTTTGTCGTCCCGTTCGAGACCGTGGACACCTGCTATATGGTGAAATTCGACGTGGTTATCGACACCCTCGGAGAAGACCTCGACAAAGCCCTCTTCGACGATGACGACGACAGCGGCAAGGAGGACGAGTTCGCCCCCTTGAGCGAGGCGCTGGAGAAGGAGGAGATCGACCCCTCGCACAAGGAGCGCGTGCTACGCCACGGCGACTTCGAGACCAACCTCGAGGAAGACGAGAAACGCAAGCAGAAACTCTCGCTGGGCATCAACAAAGAGGAGATACGTGCCGCCTTTGGTGACGACGACGATGTCGACGAACTCGACAGCTACGAGAAAATCGGCGACGACGACGAACCCAGCGACGACGACTTCGAGCCTTCCGACGAGGACCTGCGCGGCATCGAAGAGGAGTACCTCGACGCCGAGATTCCGCCCCTCGACGCCACCATCCCCGAAGAAGAGATGGCCAAGCCCGAGCCCAAGAAGCGCGGCCGCAAGAAGAAATCTGAGTAGAAACAAATAAATAATTATATCCTATGAAAAAGATAGTAAGAGTTTTATGCCTGACGGCCCTGATGATTGGCTTCGGCACCACTGCGCAAGCCCAGTTCCGCCAGTCCGTTTTCCTGAACGGCAACATCCCCACCGGTGACTTCGCCTCCGATGCCTCCAACGGTCCAGCGCTGATTACCGGCGTCTACACCTCTGGCGTGCCCCTGACCTACGAGCAAATCGGCAAGGATGCCACTGTGGGCTTCGGCCTCGGCTACCGCGCCAGCTACCGCTTCGACGTGGGTGTGGGCTTGGTGGCTCCCTTCATCAATGTCGACTTCTTGTGGAACACCATCGCCAGCAAGTGGAGCGAGAAATACAGCGATGCCTACATGAACTCGCCCACCTATTTCAATATTCCCTTCATGGGCGGTGTTACCTACATTTACGACGAACTTCCGTGGGACATCATCTCTGCCTACGGTGAGTTCGGTATCGGTACCGATTTCTTGTGGATTACCTCCGAGGGTAAGTCTAACTACAATTTCGCCTATAAGCCCACCTTCGCCTTTGCTTGGATGATTGGTGCCGGTGCCTTCTTTGGCGAGCACGTCAGCGCCGGTCTATACTACTACGGCATGGGCATCCACAACATCGACTACACCAATGGGACTCTCGAAGACAATACGGCCGCAAGCCAACAGGTGTCCGACAACGATATCGCCGGCAAGGGCCGCCAGCGCCGCTCGGTGGGCAGCCTGATGCTCCGCATCGGATTCCACTTCTAATTAGAACTAAGAAGTAAAAACTAAGAAGGCCGACGTATCAATGATGCGTCGGCCTTCTTTCTTAGCTCTTAGTTCTTACCTCTTAGTTAATTTTATCAAAGCCGAGGTACGGGCGCAGACACTCGGGCATGATGATGCCGTCGGGCGTCTGGTTGTTCTCCAGCAGGGCGGCCACGATGCGCGGCAGGGCCAGGGCCGAGCCGTTGAGGGTGTGGCAGAGCTGCATCTTGCCGTTCTCGTCCTTGAAGCGCAGCTTCATGCGGTTGGCCTGGAAGGTCTCGAAGTTGGAGACCGAGCTGACCTCGAGCCAACGTTTCTGTGCGGCACTCCACACCTCAAAGTCGAAGGTCATGGCCGAGGTGAAGCTGATGTCGCCGCCGCAGAGCTTGAGGATATGGTAAGGCAGGCCCAGCTTGTCGCGCAGGCCGCCCACATGTTTCTTCATCTCCTCGAGCATATCGTAACTGCGGTCGGGATGCTCGATGACGACGATTTCCACCTTCGAGAACTCGTGCAGGCGGTTCAATCCGCGGACATCCTTGCCGTAGCTGCCGGCCTCGCGGCGGAAACACTCGCTGTAACCCACGCGCTTGATGGGCAGTTGCTTGGGGTCGACCACCTCACCGCGGAAGATATTGGTGATGGGCACCTCGGCGGTGGGAATCATATAGAAGCCGTCGAGGGGGATGGCGTACATCTGGCCCTCCTTGTCGGGCAGCTGGCCGGTGCCGAGACCCGAAGCCTCGTTGACCATCAGCGGCGGCTG
>JAEEGL012753470.1_pt1 | contig 13799 bp, 9 predicted proteins | sample 9134231 | NCBI WGS metagenome assembly JAEEGL01 (sample SAMN16246548, study PRJNA631951) | gut metagenome | biome: gut microbiome; feature: rumen; material: fiber-attached | host: Bos | place: Iran: Karaj | collected 2018-10 | reverse complement strand
GCTGCCAGCGCTGCTCCCATGGCTGTGCTTGTATTCTTTATAACTACCTGCTTAGGCTTCTTCTGGGGCTTTGGCTTCTCGGTCTTAGCGGGCTTTTTCTCAAGTGCAGCCTTAGCCGCATTCTTCTGAGCTGCCCTTACATCGTCAAAGGTAATGCCAAGCTTCTCCATGAGCTTGAGCGTAGCTTCGTAGGACTCAGGGTGCACACTGGTTGCATCGAGAGGATTCTCACCGTCTGCGATACGAAGGAAACCTGCGCACTGCTCATAGGCCTTGGGTCCCAGCTTAGGCACGTTAAGAAGGTCTTCTCTCTTCTCGAACTTGCCGTGCTCCTCTCTGTAATCAACGATGTTCTTGGCGATAACCTTGCTGATACCTGAAATATACTGAAGAAGAGGTGCCGATGCGGTATTGAGATCAACACCTACCTTGTTAACACAGTCCTCAACCACGCCCTCAAGGGTCTCGCCCAGCTTTTTCTGGTTCATGTCGTGCTGGTACTGGCCCACACCGATGGACTTGGGATCTATCTTAACCAGCTCTGCCAGAGGATCCTGAAGTCTTCTTGCGATGGATGCCGCACTACGCTGTCCCACGTCAAACTGAGGGAACTCCTCTGTAGCCAGCTTACTTGCTGAATAAACGGAAGCCCCGGCCTCATTGACGATTACGTACTGAAGGGGTCTGTCCAGCTCTTTTATCAGTTCAACGATGACCTGCTCAGACTCTCTTGAAGCGGTTCCGTTACCTACGGAAATAAGGTCAACGTCATATTTGTCGATGAGCTTCTTGAGCTCTGCCTTGGACTCCTCAACCTTGTTCTGAGGAGCTGTGGGGTAGATAACCTTGGTATCAAGGACCTTGCCGGTGGCATCAACGATTGCCAGCTTGCAGCCTGTTCTGAAGGCGGGATCCCAGCCAAGTACTGTTTTGCCCGCGATGGGCGGTGCCATAAGGAGCTGAGTCAGGTTCTTGCCAAATACGGAAATAGCTCCGTCCTCAGCCTTCTCTGTCAGCTCATTTCTGATATCACGCTCAATTGCAGGTGCGATAAGTCTCTCATAGGCATCCTGATTGATCTCCTCGATGACGGGAGTTGTGATGGGATTGTCATTTTTGAGCATCTTCTTATTAAGATACTGAAGGATCTGCTCCTCGGGAGCTTCGATCTTGACCACCAGGAACTTCTCGGCTTCACCTCTGTTAAGGGCCAGAACTCTGTGTCCCAGCACCTTGCCAAGGGGCTCCTCGTACTCGTAGTACATCTCGTATACGCTCTGGGCCTTCTCATCCTTGGCCTTACTTGTAAGGCGGCCCTGCTCCATTGTGGCTTCTCTGATATATGTTCTGAAATCAGCGTTGTCGGAAACATCCTCAGCGATGATATCCATAGCTCCCTGAAGAGCTGCTGCGGGGTCATCCACACCTTTTTCAGGATCTACGAAGGCAGCTGCCTCCTCCTGCAAAGGCTTGGTTGTCTCCTGGGCAAGAAGAATCTCTGCCAGAGGCTCAAGGCCCTTCTCTCTTGCAACGCTGGCTCTTGTCTTTCTCTTAGGACGATAAGGAAGGTACAGATCCTCGATGGCAACCATGGTCTCAGCTGCGATGATCTTGGCCTTAAGCTCATCAGTTAACTTGCCCTGCTCCTCGATAGAAGCAAGAACCGCCTCTCTTCTCTCTTCAAGGCCTCTTAAATACTTAAGTCTCTCGTCGAGATTACGGAGCTGCTCGTCGTTAAGGGATCCTGTCACTTCCTTACGATAGCGGGAAATGAAGGGAATTGTGTTGCCCTCGTCAATCAGCTTAATGGCTGCTTCCACCTGCCATTTTTCTACGTTAAGTTCCTCTTTGATCTTTAATACAATATCCATACTGTCCTCACTAAAAAAAGCTTAATACTCATGCCGTATCCGATAAACTCAGCCTTATTTTTGTCTGAACTTTTCATAAACAGCACACACTCCCCTATTATACCAAGCCTTTGCGGGCATTTTCAAGACTCTGCGAAGGTCCGAAACATTGTAAAAAACCCGTTCTTATTGTAGAATCAAAATAAGAATGTATGTTTATGCACAGCGAGGAGTTACATGTCAGACAACGGGGACGATAAGTACTATTACAACAATTACAACTACAACCAGGCCCACAACGACCTGGATCAACACGTTAATCTTGCGACCGTGGCTATGGTTGCAGGACTTTTGTCAGTTCCATTTTGTTTTTTCGGATACATTGGTATCGTGCTTGGCGGCATAGCAATAGTGATGGCCATCCTGTCCAAGGGTACGGCCGCGAAGTTCCTTCCGCAGGCCAAGAAGGGCATTGCCTACGGAGCTCTCGGCGTCATAATAGGCTATGCAGTGGTTATCTCCAGTATACATATGCTTCTCACCAATCCTGAGATGCGTCAGCAGATGAACCAGATAAGCCAGCACTTGTACGGAGTCAGCTTTGACGAGACACTTGAGGAATTGACGGGTAGTCCCGTTACTCCTGAGGGCAACTGATAGCAGTTTTCCCATATTTAAGTGTCCGGAAAAGAGGTGCCTATGAGTATTATCGGTGCTGTAAATAGCGGATACGGAGCAGTCGGATTTTTTGGCGCACCCGGTACAACGGATGCCTCCAAGGCCGAGGGTTCCAAACCTATTTTGAATCCTTCCGAGTCCACAGAGGTTCAACCCGGAAAGAAGTCCTCTCCTGCGGAATGTCAGACCTGCAAGGAGCGCAAATACCAGGACGGTTCCGATGAGATGGTCTCCTTCAAGACCGCCCAGCATATCAGCCCTCAGGCCGCAGCAGCAAGAGTTCGCGGTCATGAAGCCGAGCACGTAAGTAACGCCTACAAGGATGCAGCCCAGCATAACGGCAAGGTCCTTCAGGCTTCAGTTTCGATCAAAACGGCAGTATGTCCGGAATGTGGCAGAACCTATGTCTCCGGCGGAGAGACTGCCACCAAGATAAAATATACAGATGAAGAAAATCCTTACCAGCAGGCCAGAAAAGCCCTCGACAAACAGGGCACTCTCGGTGCAAATGTTGACCTTGCCGGCTAAGGCAGGGGAGCACACCTAATGTCAGAATTAAAGACCATATCACAGCTTAAAGCTATCGCCAAAGAGAGATCTCTTGGCAAGTACGGCACCCTCATCGGTGCCGCTATCATTCTCGGCATCATCAGATTCCTGGTGATCTCGATCACATCCTCTTTTACCGCAGGATCAAGTAGCCCCATAGCAATCGTACTTGGCTGGCTCATTGCGATCATCGTCAATACGCTTCTCGGAGTCTTCGTATCCGGCGAAGCTTATATGTACATGAATCTTATCTATTCCCAGACCGTTAGTATATCGGATATATTCTTCGGATTTAAGCAGCAGCCCCAGAAGGCCGTGGCTCTTCAGGGCATCTTTGAGATTATCGCCAACGTGCTGACTCTGCCATATTTTGTGCTACTGTATGGCTTGCAGGCGGGTATTGATTTCTTGGCTTCTATCCCCTTTCTCATCCTGACGCTTGTATCATATCTTCTTTTGTTTTACGTGAAGATTGTATTTTCCCAGATCTTTTTCCTTCTCCATGACTTCCCGGACTGGTCGGTCAGACAGATCCTCACCACCGGCATTCATCTCATGAAGGGCAAAAAACTGAAATACCTGGGCCTTATCTTGAGTTTTATCCCTATGATTCTTCTTGGGTGCATAACCCTATTTATCCCGCTGCTGTGGATCAACGTATATATGCTTGCAACCTACGCAGCCTTTTATCAGGATATTATGTCCGGCGCTGCAGCGCAGAAAGAAGAAGGTGAAAATGGACTTAATTGATGCTATCAAAGCCATAGACAAGCCCCACGAGGATGACGTCTTAAACAGACTTTTTACCCCCTGGGGAGAAAATCTTAATTCGGATAAAGTGCTGCAGGAGTACCCGCGCCCACAATTTGTCCGTGACAACTATGTGAACCTGAACGGCTACTGGGACTACACCTTTGTCTCTGAAAAAGAGTCCGTTGAGATTCCTTCCGACGACAAGATGGAGGGCAAGATCCTGGTACCTTTTTCACCGGAAGCAATGCTGTCGGGAGTTGAGAAGCGTCTTGATCCCGATCAGTATTTATGGTACAAAAAAGACCTTCCCGCCCTCACAAGGAAATTCAAGGATTCCAGATATCTGCTGCATTTCGGCGCTGTGGATCAGTTCGCCGATATCTACGTGAACGGAACCTACCTGGGTTCTCACAGTGGCGGCTATCTTCCTTTTACAGTCGATATCACTGAACATCTGTATTTTTCCCCGGACGGAAGCTACGCAGAAGACAACAAACTTGCGGTAAGGGTAAAAGATACAAGTGACTCCTCCTACCACAGCAGAGGCAAGCAGACTCTTCGCCGCGGCGGCATGTACTACACCTGTCAGAGCGGAATCTGGCAGACCGTCTGGATCGAAGAGGTGCCAAGCACTTATATCAGAGAGATCCGCATCAGACCTGAGGCGGACTTAAAGACCGTATCCATAGAGATTTCCACCAATAGGCCCAGCTCCGTGACAATCAAGACTCCCGGTCTTGAACTGGTTAAATCAGGGCGCTCTTTTGACAGCAACGAATCTACTTTCCCTGGAGATGCCTCTTTTTCCTCAGACACCTATCCCACAATTGGGCAAAAGAGTGAGGGGGATACCCCTTCCTATTATCACTTCACCTTAAGTCTGAAGGACCCGCACCTGTGGAGTCCGGAGGATCCTTATCTATATCCTCTGCAGGTTGATACAGGAGAGGATCATGTGCGCTCCTATTTCGCCATGAGATTCTTCTCCACGGAAAAAGATGACACGGGTATCACCAGATTTTGCCTCAACCACAAGCCCTACTTCCTCATGGGAGTTCTGGATCAGGGCTACTGGCCGGACGGGCTCTACACCGCCCCCTCCGACGAGGCACTTATTTATGACATTACAGAGATGAAACGTCTCCATTTCAATATGATGAGAAAGCACATCAAGATCGAGTCTGCCCGCTGGTACTACCACTGCGACAGACTGGGCATGATCGTATGGCAGGACATGGTAAGCGGCGGCTCTTCCTATGCCAAGCCCGTTGTAAGCTACCTGCCAACTCTTTTCCCCAAGGTATTCGGAAGAATGAGCGATGGTCCCGCCTACTACAAGACCTTCTCCAGAGGCTCCGCAGAGGGCCGCAGCGAGTGGCTGCTTGAGATGCAGAACACCATCCGATACCTCTACAACGTGCCTTCCATCGGCACCTGGGTTCTCTTCAACGAGGGCTGGGGACAGTTCAACGCCGCAGGCGCTACAGTTATGGCCAAAGAGATGGACGACTCAAGACCGATTGATCAGGCCAGCGGCTGGTTTGACGAAGGAAGCGGAAGCTTTAGAAGTGTCCACAACTACTTCCGTCCCCTTAACGTGGAGATTGACAAGGCCGGTCGCGCCTTCGTTATCTCTGAGTACGGCGGCCTTACCTGCCACCTCGACGGCCACTCCAGCGTGGACAGAGTCTACGGCTACAAGAAATTCGAGAACCTCGACACCTTCGGTGTTGCCTACTACAACCTGATAAACGGCGACCTCAAGCCCCTTATCGCCAAGGGTCTCTCCGGCGCGGTCTATACCCAGGTCAGCGATGTGGAGGAAGAGGTTAATGGGCTGATGACGTACGATAGGAAGATCACGAAGATTAATCCGAATCTTGATCCGAATATGAGTAAGAGGCTTAATCAATGAGTACTAATACTAAGTCAAATACAATAAAGGACCTTACCGTCGGCGATCCTATGAAGCTGATCTTTGGCTTCGCAATGTCGCTGTTCTGGGGCATGCTGTTTCAGCAGCTCTATAATATAATTGATACTGCCATCGTATCCTGGTTTCTTGGCAAAGAAGCCTATACCGGCATGGGAACAACAGGTGCGGTGAACTTCCTTATCATGGGCTTTTGCATGGGAGTCTGCAACGGCTTTGCCATCCCTGTGGCCCAGAGATTTGGGGCAAAAGATTATAAAAGCATGAGAAAGTTCGTTTCTCATGCTATCATTTTGTGCAGTATTTTCGCTGTTGTAATGACTTTTCTTGTCAGCATATTCTGCAGACAGATCCTGGTCGCAATGAAGACTCCCGAGGATGTTCTTCAATATGCGTATCAGTATATCATCGTTATATTCCTGGGAATCCCCGTAACCTATATGTACAACCTGCTCTCAGGTATTATCAGAGCACTGGGCGACAGCAAGCACCCGGTTCAGTTTCTCATCATCGCTTCCATCATCAACATCGGACTTGACCTTCTGTTTATCCTGCCCCTTCACCTTGGAATCACAGGTGCAGCGCTGGCTACGGTTATTTCCCAGTTTATCTCGGGCCTTATGTGCCTCATTTTTATCATCAGAAAGATTGATATCCTTCATCTCAAGAAGGAAGACTGGAGACTGGACAGATCCCATTTCTTCATCCTTATCAACATGGGTGTTCCCATGGGTCTTCAGTACTCCATCACCGCCATCGGAAGCGTTATCCTTCAGACTGCCATCAACAGCCTTGGAACTGACGCAGCTGCTGCCGTTACCACCGGCGGCAAAGTTGGCATGTTCTTCTGCATTCCTTTCGATGCTCTGGGCTCCACCATGGCCACCTACGGCGGTCAGAACGTTGGCGCAAAAAAACTGGATCACCTGTCCCAGGGTCTTGTAGCCGCCATCAAACTGGGCTGCGGCTACGCTATCCTGGCCTTCGTGGTCCTGTACTTCTTCGGAAGGAACTTTGCCATGATCTTCCTTGATGCCGGCGAAGTGTCCTGCCTTGACAATGCCCATTTATTCCTGATCTTCAACTCAATGTTCTACATACCGCTGGCTCTGGTCAACATCGTGAGATTCCTTATCCAGGGCATGGGCTACTCCATGTTTGCGATCCTTGCCGGCGTAATGGAAATGATCGGCCGCACCCTGGTGGCAACACTTCTCGTTCCCCTCATCGGCTTCAATGCAATCTGTCTTGCAAGCCCTGTAGCATGGGTTCTGGCTGACGCCTTCCTTATTCCGGCATTCATCATCGTACGGAATCGTCTTAAGAAAATATTTAACGGACAGGTGGAAGTATACTGAGGCGAATGGGGACATGACATGGGGACGGTTTTTATACCAATGGGGACGGTTCTTTATGGTATAGTTTTTTCTTTGCAAAAACTATACCATAAAGAACCGTCCCCATTGGTATAAAAACCGTCCCCACTTCATGCTTTAGAGTTTTCCCAGCAATTCTTGGTATGTTAACTCTCCGCCAAGATAATCGGATTCTCCTTCAAGTCCATCAATCCAGGTCTTAATCTCTGCTTCGGTGAGGTTTTCGTCTGTGTAGTTGAGGTAAACTACTTTTCCCTTGGCGTTCACAAGGGCTTCATCTGTGGTTTCCTCTTCGTCGGGAAAATCGTTGCCGTTGAGGTCGTCGAAGTTGTAACCCTTGAGGGCGTAGGAGCTGACCATGTGGTGGTCACTGTCCATGATTAAATAGGTGTAGTAAAAGATCGCACCGGCATAGTCCTGATTGAAATTGGTTATGACTGCTTTCTTTTCCACATATTCATAGCCTGCATTTCCGCCTGCCCCGTAGGCCCACTCGAAGATCGGGCAGTAGAGGTGTCCGTCCTCGTACATATAGAGGGACTGCATATATCCCGGCGTAGATATGACCAGATCGGGGATGTCATCATCGTTAAAATAAATAAGACCATATCTCAGTTCATCAGCTTTATATCTGAGCGCGGCGTTTTGGGTTACCGTAAGGTAAGCATCCTTGTAAGTAGCAAAGGTTCCGTCAAAGCCCTCTCCAAAAAGAAGCTTTTTTACCGAATCACCGGATATATCCTGCCCCAGAGCATCTCTTACTTGCTCAGAAAAATAGTCCTGTGAAATGAAACTATCCATGTAATCCTCGGAGTATCTCTTGTCGAATTCGCAGATGGCTACTTCCCTGCCTCTTTCAGTATCTCCGATAACGATAATGTCTTCGTAGTTATCAAAATTACTGTCTGCAATGGTGATCTCATCTATATTCAAAAAAGTATAATCCACGAACTTGTTATCTTTATGCTCACTAAAGAGAATATTGTTTTCAGCCTGGACTTCGTCGCCCTTAGTAACCGTTAAATGTGCCAGCTTCCCCATACTATCTGACTCGTATGTGCTGAGGGTAAGTGTTACTTCGCCGCCATATTGGATAAGATTCGCAGTCATGCTGTAATCCGTTTCGCCAAGCTTCCACAAAGAGTTATCTTCTTGAGCTGGGGCTTCGGTGCCGGCCAGGAAGGAGGAATCGGCTTCCTTGGCTGATTCATTTGTTTGAGGACTTACCGTACTTTCCTGCGGTTCATCGGATGTGGCCACACTTGAAACTTCCTTACTTACATTTTCAAATTCTACAGGGGCAACCGCTTGCTGCTCTGCCTGGTTTCCGCAGCCCGCGAGCATAATGGCTACGGCCGCAGTAGCACTGATTACTTTTCCAAACCTTTTCATTTGCTTAATTCTTCTTTCCTTTTTTCAAAATATCTTTCATAAAATGATCTTCATCAATATCATTTTAATTCAATCTCAATGGGATCTGCCTCTGCACCAAAACCATTTCTGAAATAGGTAAGACCCTTATCCCTGGTCCAGGTCATGTTGCAGTAGTAGCCGGATTCAACCAGAGGATTCCAGAAGGAGAACTTGTAATTATCCCCCTCTTCTTCGATCTTTGTCTCATAATCTGTGGGGTTCTGGGGCTTCTCTGAGGCGGAGTAGACTATCATAGAGTTATTGATGAATTCTTCCTCAGCAGGGATTTTCTCACACTGTTCCTCAAGGTAAATGGTATCTTCAGTTACATAGAAAATTCCAAGGACATATCTGTCCGCACCCCAGCAATTCCTCTCTGGAACATCTTCGTGCTGTATTGTCAGGGAATAAACATCGCCATTCTCATAATTGGCAAGAAGCTGAAGTTTAACCGTTATCTCATCGGGATCTTCGAAAAAGAAATTCTTTACTTGGTAGGTATATTCTTTTGACCCTTCTGTGAAGAAATAGTCATTGTGGACTTTGGCTGTCAGCGTGTTTCCCTCGGAAGTATTTGCTGCGGAAGCTGATGTCTTGCAAAAGCCCTCATAGGATTTCTTCAGATCCTCTGCTGTTATATCCTTGAACCAGAAGGCGTTATCAAGAAGTCCATCAACAGCCTCGGGCTCCTGACAAGGTTTTAAAGAAATGCGATTGTTCTCCATTCGCATTTCGTAATATGTATAGTCGTTACGGCCTGCATCATACTCCATATCTATAACAATATATGCGTTTTTATCAGCATTATCTGCGGATCTGATGCCCTCCATAAATAAATCGGGCTGGGAATTCATCCCCTCGAGGACTGATGTATCAATAGCTTCCAGAGTTCTTTCCGCTGTAACCTCATATATGTAGTTCATGGAATAGTGCCCTGTTCCTGCCCAGCCTGACTTGATAACCTCCAGCATTCCGTCATTATCAAGGTCGGTCACAGCAAAACCGTAATTTGCAAAATCCGTGGCCTCAGTAAAATCGCCATGGGCCTCCTCTGAAAGCTTCCAGATATTGGCTTCCTTTTCAAAGATCTCCAGCTGCCCCTCAGTATCGAGTGCAGCGTTATCGGAATTTTCACTGCCTTTCCCGGCGATGACTTTCCAGTCGATGTCGTCATTTCTGTGCTCATAGAATTTACCTGCCACCGCAAGCCACTCCTCCATGGTCACTTCCTTTTCATCTTCCCCCAGATAAAACCAGTCCTCAGAGTCCAACTCGCGGTTTTCGTTTGCGTCGTACCAGGAGGCAACCGTCTCGGAAGTCTTTTTCCCCGACTCAAACTCCGTGTATCTGAATATATCATGAAGCGGCGCATCTCCCGGATACGCATACAAAACTCCGATAAGACCGTCTGTATTTATGGGCACGTCATAGCCGCAGCCATCATATATCATCTTATATTCACCATCTACATTTTTGATAAGGGCCGACACGGGGCTGGCCAGAATAAAGAGCTCGTCCTCGCCGTCTTTATCCAGATCCATGATCACATAATTCACATCACGGTTACCGACAAGTTCTGTAAGACTGACGCTCTTGCCATCTAAGGTCTGAAGCTTTGCTTCTCCCTGCAAAAGAGCGTCATAGCTGATATTTTCAGATGTTTCTTTTGATGTTTCTTCTGTATTGGTTACAGACTTCTCCGTAACCTCCTGCAGCAAGGAATTTACATCAATGTCTTCCTGCTGCATCTGCTTATCTCCGCATCCTGTCATTACTACCATCGACGCGGCGATCATTGGTATCACTGTTCGTTTCAATACTTTTTTCATTACATTTATCTCCATATCAATAGATTATCAATTCAGTCTCCAGTTTACACACTCATTTAAACACAATATTTTTCTCTAATAAATCTCGCTATATGCCAAATGCTTATTCCTATTCCCCAAGCTATACAAATTAGTAGACAAAAAAGAGCCTAACCCCATTTGGATTAAGCTCTCTGATAATATTCAGTTAATGATTATTACCTCAAAAATATTTATCTACAGATGACAAGGGGATGGTTTTTATACCAATGGGGACGGTTCTTTATGGTATAGTTTTTGCAAAGAAAAAACTATACCATAAAGAACCGTCCCCATTGGTATAAAAACCATCCCCTTGTTATCCCGCTTATGTTTATTCAAATGTAATCAATGTTCCGGCCTTGCCTCTAAGGGCATCAGCTACGGATGAAAGTGATGTTATAAGAACGGAGCCTTCGTGGTTGACATTGAGGAACTCGATTGCTGCTTCAATCTTGGGAAGCATATCTACCTCGCCGAATTCTCCGGCTTCTATGTATTTCTGTGCATCGGCCACGGTCATCTTCTCGATAGGTGCCTGGTCCTCTTTTCCGAAGTTCTTGTATACACAAGGAACAGAGGTAAGGATGATGAGTCTGTCGGACTTAAGATCTGCGGCAAGCTTGCCTGCGATCGCATCCTTCTCGATTACTGCAGAGGCGCCCTTCAGATTATGTCCCTGCTGGATTACAGGGATTCCGCCACCGCCGCAGGCGATAACTTCCTGACCTGCATCAACCAGTGCCTTGATGGCGTCAATCTCAACTATATCAATGGGCTTGGGAGCGGCGATGATTCTTCTGTAGCCGTTGCCGGGTTCTTCCTTGACGAAGTTGCCCTTCTTGATCTCTACATCAGCGTCCTCTTTGGACATGTTACGTCCGATGGCCTTGGTGGGTGCATAAAAAGCTTCGTCGTAAGGGTCAACAGTAACCTGTGTAAGAATGGTGCTGACAGGCTTGGAAATACCGCGGCTTGTAAGTTCAGCCTTGAGAGAATTCTGAATATCGTAGCCTACATATCCCTGGCTCATGGCGCTGCAAACGCACATGGGAGCTGCCGTGTAATCGATATATATTCTGTGAAGCTCAGTCATGGCCTTGTGGATCATGCTGACCTGTGGGCCGTTACTATGAGTGATAACCAGCTGATATCCTGCCTCAACCAGATCTGCCAACGCCTTGGCTGTGATCTTGGTGGCATCCTTCTGCTCATTAGTGGTTACGCCAAGTGCTTCGTGTCCAAGAGAAACTACCGCCTTAATATTTTCCATTTTGCCCTCCGAATTCAAAAAAGATAAGGTAATTGTACCCCATTTCGCCCTGTATTTAAACATAATTCGTAAAAAAGCCCAACTGGCATTCACTGCCAATTGGGCTAATATCATTTTTAAAGCATTGTTGCCTGCTCTGTATTGAACTTGGGAAGCTTGGGCTGGGCTGCCTCTCCTCGGATCTCGATAAGGGGAGAAGCCTTGCCTTCAATATATTCACGGGTTATGGTCACACGGCCGATATTCTCGTCCTTGGGAATCTCATACATGATATCCAGCATGAATTCCTCGATGATGGCACGAAGGGCACGGGCTCCGGTATCTTTTTCCATGGCCTTCTCTGCGATGGCTTCAAGGGCGCCGTCGTCAAACTGAAGGTCGACCTCGTCGAGAGCCAGGAGCTTCTGGTACTGTTTGAGAATAGCGTTCTTGGGCTCCTTGAGGATCTTGATCAGCATCTCCTTGGTGAGGGCCTGCAGTGTGCAGATAATTGGGAGACGACCAAGGAACTCGGGGATCATACCGAACTTCTTAAGGTCGTCAACAGTAACGTTGGTAAGAAGATTAGGGTCATCCTCGTATTTATCCTTCAGGTCTGCATCAAAACCGATGGAAGTCTGCTTGTTAAGCCTCTGGGTGATGATTTCCTCCAGATCCGGAAATGCTCCGCCGCAGATAAAGAGGATATTTCTTGTATTAACTGTCGCAAGAGGAACCATGGCGTTCTTGCTGCCTGCGCCTACGGGAACCTCAACGTTGGAACCCTCCAGGAGCTTCAGCATTCCCTGCTGAACGGACTCGCCGCTAACGTCTCTGGAAGTGGTGTTCTTTTTCTTGGCAATCTTGTCTATCTCGTCGATGAAGATGATACCATGCTCGGTCTTCTCCACATCGTTGCCTGCTGCAGCCAAGAGCTTACTTACAACGCTCTCGATATCGTCGCCAATATAGCCTGCCTCTGTAAGTGAGGTAGCATCTGCAATAGCCAGCGGTACATCAAGGAGCTTAGCCAGCGTCTTAACCAGATAGGTCTTACCGCTACCTGTGGGTCCCAGCAGGAGAATATTGGACTTCTCGATCTCGATATCATCCATAGTATCTGTGGCAACTCTCTTGTAATGGTTGTAAACCGCAACGGACATGACCTTCTTGGCCTGATCCTGACCGATCACGAACTCATCAAGCTTAGCCTTGATCTTGTGAGGCGCAGGGATATTTTTAATGTCAAAAGCGGGCTTGGCTGCGGTCTCACTCTTTTTCTTGATCTTCTGAGAATTGGGAATGCCTCCGCCCATGTTAAAGCCACCGGGGATACCCATATCAAAAAAGCCCATTCCGGGGAATCCACCGCTGTTCTTGTTGAGCTCATTCATGAGATTGGGGTTGTTCAGCATGTTCTGATAATCAAACTGGCTGACAGTATCCATGGTCTTGTGCATGCAGTCATCGCAAATGCAGATATTATTGGGAAGATGGAACATCTTGCCCGCCTTGCTCTCTGGCCTTCTGCAGACAAAGCACACATCCTCATAGTCGTTTTCCTTCGGTCCATAAGTATTATCACTTCCTGTGCCGCTTCCGCCATTCTGACCATTGCCGGAACCATTACCACCGTTTCCTGAATTATCCGCACTATTTCTCAGAACATCCTTCTTGCTATCATATTCAACGGTGTAGGGAGTCTCCTCAATATCCACTCTCTCATCATCAGTCACTTCTCTGAAGTCAAAATCGTCATTTCTCTTATCTGTCATCTATATCTCCAATCTAAATCCTGTATTCCTTACTCTCTCTCAATCCATTCAAATTGCCGAAACTTACGCAATTTAAACACATTATAATATCCGCCCTACCGCTAATCAAGTGAACTTTCTCTAAAATCCCCCTCCCCTCACATGATTGATGTATTATAGTACCTCTGCGAGAAAACCCCTTCCGTCAGGTTGGGGATGAATCGCTTAGCTTTTTTGCTTTTTGTATTTCCCAGACTTCATGTATTTTCTCTTGTGTTCTTCAGTCCGCTGCTCTTCAATGTACTTTTTAACAGTTTCCATGGAAACTGAGCCTGTGGTTGCACAGAAATAGCTGGCGCTCCAGAAAGGCGAATCGCCCCACAGGTATTTCTCT
>JAEEGL012189332.1_pt1 | contig 13799 bp, 9 predicted proteins | sample 9134231 | NCBI WGS metagenome assembly JAEEGL01 (sample SAMN16246548, study PRJNA631951) | gut metagenome | biome: gut microbiome; feature: rumen; material: fiber-attached | host: Bos | place: Iran: Karaj | collected 2018-10 | reverse complement strand
TTTAGGAACTGTTCCACGGCAGCGTAGGAGACCGTCTTGTCCTTGAAATACTCACGAGCCTGACGTTTCTCTTCTTCGGAAGCTTGCAGTTGGTTGAGGATGTTGTTGAGGTGCATCTTCATGTGACCGGCCTGGATGCCTTTGGTGGTCAGTGAGCGCACGGCAGAGAAGTTGTTGGCCAGTCCCATGGTGGCGGCGATCATCATCAGTTCTGGTGCCGTGGGGTTGCCCAGCAGTTCCAGTGATTTTTTGGCCAGAGGGTGAAGGCTGGTGAGGCCGCCCACGGTACCCAAGGCCATCGGCACCTCCAATTCGAAGCGGAAGAGGTCGTCGTGGATGGTGACGTTAGAGAGGCTCTCGTAGCGGCCGTTGCGTGAGGCGTAGGTGTGGCCGGCGGCTTCCACGGCACGGAAGTCGTTGCCCGTGGCAAGCACCACCGCGTCGATGCCGTTATAGATGCCTTTGTTGTGCGTCGTGGCACGGTCGATGTCGATATGGGCGATATCGACCGCCTTCTTGAACTTCAGGGCATATTCCGGTCCGGTGAGGTGCTCGTCGATGCCATCGAGTTCCTTGGTGGGACATTCCACCCAGACCTTCACCAGGCAGTCCGGTGTGTTGTTGGAGAGGATGGTCATGATGGTCTCGGTGGAGCGTAACGCCTCGGGAAGTTCGAGTCGTTCCGCGAAGAAGTCGTGTAGGCTATGGCCGAACTGTTCCAGGACCGTGTTGATGAAGTTGGCCCCCATGGAGTCGCAGGTGTTGAACTCCACCCTGAGTTGGTAGTAGTCGGGGATCTGAGCGGTATAGTCCTTCAGTTGGATGTCGAGGATGCCTCCCCCCCTTTTTCTCATGTTGGCCGTGATGCTGTCGGTATCCTTCAGCAGTCTCTCCTTGATCTCGGGGAACAGTTGCTGGAGTTGATCCAGGCTGCCTTTCCATCCGAAGTGCACCTGGCCCACCTTACGCGTGTCCGGCACCTCTGCATGGAAGCCGCCCCTTTCGCCCCAGAACTTGGCCGCTGCCGAGGCAGCGGCCACCACGGAGCTCTCCTCGATGACCATAGGGACGATGTAGTTCTTCCCGTTGATCATCACGTTGGGCGAGATGCCGTAGGGGATGAAGAAGTTGGTGATGGTGTTCTCGCTGAACTCATCGAAGAGCTTCTGCTGACCCGAGTCGGAATGCCAATAGCTCTTCAGCAGGCGGATCACTTCGCCCGGGTTCTCAAAGTAGTTGGCAATGAGTTTCAGCTTCTCTTCCTTGAGCAGTTTGGAGAAACCTTTCTTGATGCGTTCTCTGGAGCTCATGTTACCAGTCCTCTTCTTCGACTTTTTCTTCCGGTTTCAGTTTTTCCTTCAGGTTGGCAGCCCAGGCCTCGGCGAAAGCAGCAATCTGGTCGAGATAGCCGTCCCATGCCGCGTCATACAATGGGTCTTCCTTGTCGAGCCAACGCTCAATGGGGAACAGTCCTTTCGTCGTCTTGCTCGTATCGAGGGTGAAGTCGGTGAGCGTATAGCGGATACGTCCCTCGCGCACCTCGACGGTGAACTTGTAATTCACGGTGGGGCATTTCGCCTTGATTTCCTCCTGGCAATCCAGTTGGATGATGTGTTTTCCGTTAATCTTGGAACCGTCGTTGCCTATGACGACCGCCGTAGGGTTCTTATAGGCGGAACGGAGCCATTCGCCGGCGATGCGGTTAAACACCTCCGTGTTGGTGCCTTCGGTGGGGATCACCTCCTGAAAGCAGATCTTGTGGGTTTTCTCGCTGACCGGGATGGTAGCGGTTTGGGCAAAGGCGGCGGTGGCAAACAGGAAGGCCGCCAAAGTCAAAAACAATCTTTTCATTTTCATTGCTTGTTTGCTGTGACAAAGATACATCAAAAAAGAATAATAAGCGCAAATATCACACCAAACTATAACGGAGCAATGGTGGAACTATTGTCACAATTCACCGCAAGGGTCGGATTCCCCTGATAGAAGACGGTGGAACCCTCACGGACGGCACCTTCGAGGATCCTGCTGACGTTGACGTAAGCTTCCGAGGCGTGGTTGACTTGCATCGTCATCACCTCCACGGATGTCTGTACCATGTTCAGCGAGCCGGCCTCTTCCACGAGGATGTCGGCCTGAGGCGACGCACCTCCGTAGGTGGTCAGGCGCGATGCCTCCTTCACGGTGATGCTCAGCCTTTCGGTAGCGGTGAGCGAGCCTTTGAACACCGAGGCGTCCTCCAGATCCAGGGTGGATCTTGCGCCCTCATGGATGAAATCCACGACCACGGCGGCGTTGCTCATCCGCAAGTCAAGGTCACCAAGGAACTGCCCTTCCCTGAGGACGGAGGCGTCGCTCATCTCAACCTGAAGCAGGTCTCCGGTGAAGTTCCCGTCCAGGGTCAGCACGGCCGCTTCTTCCAAGTCGATACGCTTGAGTGAACGCACATAGACCGTGGCGTTATGGATGGTGGCTGCAGGCAGATTCAGGTGTTGCGTCAAGCCGATCTTCAGCGTGGTGCCTTCCTTGACGACTTGTAGGTACTCCTCCAGGAAAGTGGAATACTCCAGTTCGACGCCGGTCTTTTGGTCGTCCTGTACCACAGTGACATTCCAGGCATCTTCCGCCTCAACCGCATCGAAGGCGACGCCTTCATAGAGGGTGGAGTTCAGGACCGTCATGTCCAACTCCCGGTCATGGCAGGAGGAAAAAAACAAGAGCCCGATGCACAACAGGCCTAAAAACAAACGAAGATTCTTCATGATGGTATTTTTGGCAAAGATACAAATAATCACTGATGATGATATGGCTCTCCTTTTAGGATTGTGAAAGCTCGATAAAGCTGCTCCACGAAGATCAGCCGCACCATCTGATGGGAGAAAGTCATCGGCGAGAGCGACATCTTGCCGTCGGCCTTGGCGTAAACCTCGGAAGCGAAGCCATAGGGACCGCCGATGACGAAGACGAGACGTTTGATTCCGGAAGCCATCAGTCGCTCCAACATCGAGGAGAACTCGACGGAACTGTGCTGCTTCCCGTTCTCATCCAACAACACGACATGGTCGCCCGGCTGCAACTGGGAAAGCAAGAGAAAGCTCTCCGCCTTCTTCTGCTGCTCCTCGTTGAGGGTCTTGCGGTTACGGATGTCGGGGATCTCCTTCAGCTCAAAAGAGACGTAATGGCCGAGGCGACCGACATACTTCTTGATGCCGGTGATGAGATAGTCCTCGTCGGTCTTCCCTATGGCGAGCAGGAGGATCTTCATTCGACCTGGAAGTGTTCGATCTGCAGTTGGATGGGGTTGCCGGCCTGGTAATAGGTGATGTCCCTCAGGATCTTGTCGAAGATGTAGTTTTGGATCAGCACCAGGTCGCGGTCGTTGTTGACCAAGCCGTACATACGGTCGTTGTCGTCCAGGTATTCGGTCTCGGGGATGTCGAAAACCGACTCCACCTTCTTGCGGAAGGTCTTCATGCTGCTGGCCTTGCCTTCCTTGTCGACGAGGGTGATCTTGTGGATATACGGGGAGTGGGCGATGGAGTCGAAGCGTTCCGGTTTCATGCCGTTGGTGAGCAAGGCCTCGAAACGGAGGTCGCTGAAGGAGGAGAGCAGGTTGATCACCTTCAGGGTGTCGAAAGGCACGTCCTTGTTGTCGGCGATACGGGTGAGTTTATACTGGTGTTTGCCCGTGTTGTCGATGCGGAAGCCGAGCAGCGGGTCCTCGTTGAACTCGAGGGTCAGCGACTGGATGTCGGCCAGCGACTCCCGGAAGATGGTATGGTCGCGCCAGTCGTCGGGGTTGGCGGAGAAACGCGTGGAGATATAGCCACGGAAGCCAGGGATATAGACGATATAGGCTTGGTCGGCGCCCTCCTTGAGCATGAAGGTGCCGCTGCTGTCCTTCGTGGCCTCACCCACATAGAACACCCGCGTGCACTTCTCATGAGGGAAGAGCTTGACCTTGTTGAACAGGTTGATGCGGGGGACGATCTGATAGACCTCCACCTTGGTGCTGTTGCTGGCCATCTGCGCGATGACGTTGTCGTGCGAGGCGACTGAGACGGGCATCTTGATACGTATGCGATAGAGGGTGTAGAACAGCTGTTCGATAGCCTTGGGATGGGCATGATAGTCCTCGTTGAGGGTCCAGCCATCGTTTTCGCGTTCCAGGAGTGTCTCGTGGTCGAAACGGTCGGCGAGATAGACCCGGGTGATGGACGCGGTGTCCCAAACCATGAACTCGGAGGCGTCACCATGGATGGTGGTGAGGTAGCGGTTATTCCAGATCAAGAGGGCCGCGATGGCGATCAGGACGATGGCGAGGACGATGGTCAGCTTATTCTTTTTCATGGGTATTCTTGTTTGATGTAGTGTTATTGTATTTCTTTTTCCTGATCCAAGCCATGAGGAGGCCGAACAGGATGACAATGCCGATGGGGATGAGGGTATTGACCAGCTGCCAACGGATCCGCTGTGAGTTTTTCTTCTCCGGGTCGAGGAGTCGGATCTTGAACTCGCGTGAACGGATGTCGATGAGGCCCTCGCCCTCGACGAGGTAACTGATGGCGTTCTCGATGAACTCCTTGTTGCCGTAGGTGTTGGTGGTGTATTGGTCGTAGCCGAGCGGCAACGGTTCGCGACGTTTCACCTCGATCTGGTTGCGGATGATGTCACCGTCGGCGACGACGATCATCGCGGTAGGCTCGCTTTCGGCGAGGAACTGCATCTCCTTGCTTTCCTCGATCTCATAGGTGATGCGGTTGGCATAGAGCGAGGGGAAGGTGCCTTTCAGCAGGTAGGCGACGTTCTTTCCACGTGAGGGGAACATCTTCTTGTCGGGATTCTGCTTCAGCATGGCGAGGGTGATATACACGGGTGCGCCAGAGACCTTGGTGTAGTCGGAGGTCTTCAGCAGCGGGGTCTTGACGATGTCGCCCTGCGAGGAGGTAGCATCCATGGAGCTGACAAAGTCGAGCTTGATGGCGTTCATGTTACGCACCATCGGGTGGTTGGAGGCGGCCTGCACCAAGGGGAAGTAGAACCAGCGGTAGAACTCGAGTTGGGCTTGACCGGCGACCTGTCCGGTACGGATGGGCAAGGCAGCGCAGTTGAGGTCGAGGAGCAGGTCGTGGTTGAGACGCACGCCGTAGTTGAAGAGCATGTCCTCAAGGTTCAGGTCCTGCTCCACGCCGATGGTGGACTCCTGCGAGGTGAGGCTGTCCATGGTGGCGAAGACCGGCTCTACGAGCCATAGCACCTTGCCGCCGTGCATGATGTATTGGTCAATGAGGAACTTGTCCTTCTCCGAGAACGGCTCCGTAGGCTTGGCGATGACGATGGCGTCAAAGTTGAGGTAAGTCTCGATGTCGCCATTGGCGTCAGGTTCGGAGCGGTGCATGAGGGCATCGACCTGTCCGTTGATCTCGCCACGGGTGACGTTATAGTTTCTCTGCAGGGTCTGAGTGATGTCATAGACCTCGATCTCGGAAAGCTCGCCATGGCCTTCGATGAAGGCGATGCTGGGCTTTCTGGTGCGGGTGACCTTCCGGATGGCGTCGAGGAGACGGAACTCGAGGTTCTGCATAGAGGCGTTGAGGGTCTCCTCAGGCGACCGGCCGAGTTGGTTCTCCAGAAGGTCGATGGCGATCTCCGTATCGTTGCGGTAACTGACCAGGGCACCAGGCCAGATAACCATCTGCTTGGAACTGCCATCCGCCCCTTGAACGGTCAACTCCGTGGGGTTCAGACCCGACTGGTAGAGCAGCTTGTAGTTCTCGTTGACCTCAGCGGCGTCAAAGCCCTCGCTGGGGTTGATGAACTCGTAGTCGATGAATTTGGAGTAGGCGCGGAACTCGTCGAGCATCTCCTTGGTCTCGCGACGCAGCTTCTTGAAGCCCGCCGGGAAGTCGCCTTCCAGATAGACCTTGAAATACACATAGTCGTCGAGGTCCTTGAGCATCTCCTTGGTGGTGTCGGAGAGGGTGTAACGTTTCTCGCTGGTGAGGTCGAAACGGGTGAAGACGAAAGCGCCGATGACGTTGACCACCGCGATGATCACCAGGGTGAGCAGGAACGAGGTCAGCTGCGTTTTTTTCAGATTCTTGCGTTTGTTTTCCATCGTGCTTCCCTCCTACCATTTACGACTGGCCAGAACCAGCTTTGTCATACTCAAGAAAAGTGCGATCACACTCAGGAAATACAGGATGTCGCGGGTGTCGATGACGCCGCGGCTGATGGAGCTGTAATGCGCAGACATGCCCAACCTCTGGATGAAGAGGTCGATGCTGCCGAACAACGACAGCGAGAAGATGAACTCGAAGGCGATATACATAAATCCGCAGAGGAACACCGACAGGATGAACGCCAGGATCTGGTTGTTGGTCACCGAAGAGCAGAAGATGCCGATGGCCGCGAAACTGGCGCTGAGCAGGAACAGGCCGATATACGAGCCGAGGATGCCCCCGCTGTCGAGGTTGCCCACGGGGAGGCCGAGACGATAAACGGAGATGTAATAGACCACCGTGGGGAGCAGGGCAAGCAGCACCAGGGTGACACTGGCCAAGAACTTCGCCATGATGATCTGCCAATCGGAGAGCGGCTTGGTGAGGAGCATCTCGATGGTGCCGGTGCGGTTCTCCTCGGCGAAACTACGCATCGTCACCGCCGGAACCAGGAAGAGGAACACCCAGGGGGCAAGGATGAAGAGGCCGTCGAGGTTGGCGTAGCCGAAGTTCAAGATGTTGAAGTCGCTTTGAAAGACCCAAAGAAACAGTCCGGTGATCAAGAGAAACACCACGATGACCATGATGCCGATCAGGGAGCTGATAAAATTGCTGATTTCTTTCTTGTACAGCGCAAACATTTGCTATGGAGGTTTAAATTTGCAAAGATACGATTAATTCTTGAATGGCTCCCAAAAAAACGAAATCCCGGCGGGGGGATGGGATAATAAAAACAAAATCATTATCTTTGTCTCAAATAATCTTTTGACCTTTGTCTCAAATAAACCCCGATGAAACGACGCATCAAAACTCCGTTTTTGTTTCTCCTTGCCCTATTGGTGGCCATGGTCTGGTGCCATCGGAACAGCAAAGACAGCGTGGAACATCTCTATGAGGCGTTCCGGGAGCCGGCATCGGAATACAGGCCCTTTGTGCGCTGGTGGTGGAACGGCGACAAGGTGGAGGCCGAGGAACTGAAACGGGAGCTGCGCCTCCTGAAGGAGGCGGGCATCGGAGGCGTGGAGATCAACCCCGTCGCCTTCCCCTCGTATAGCGACAGCATCGGAAAACCCTCGTTGAACTGGCTCAGCCCGAAATGGATCGACATGCTCAAGGTCTGCTTCGACGAAGCCAAGGCCCTCGACATGAGTTGCGACCTCATCGTCGGCTCGGGATGGCCCTTCGGAGCGGAATACCTCCAAGGGGAGGAACAAGCCCAACTGGTGGTGAACTTTGGACTGCCTCTGCATGGACCTGCCCCATTTACCATCGAACGCGACAGCCTCATCGCTAAGGCGATGCCCAAGATCAGTTCTCCCCATAAGGAGAGCACCAAGGAACTGATGGCGCTACGCCTCTACCCTAACCCTGCCGCCAACGCCACCGACTATGTCGCGTTGCCCATGACCGACAGCCTGCTCCGCTTCGAGGTGCCTGAAGGTGACTTCACCTTGGCGGCGCTGGTCAAGATCAACGGTTTCATGGAGGTCATCAACGGTGCGCCGGGTGCCTCGGGACCGGTGCTGAACCATTACAACACGGAGGCCGTCAACAAGTATCTCCATACCATGTCCGACTCCATCCAGGGACGTATCGGGCCGCTACAGGGGCAGATCCGCGCCTTGTTCACCGACAGCATGGAACTGGAGGGAGCCAACTGGTCAACGGACATGGCCGAGGCGTTCCTCAGACGCTATGGCTATGACATCCTCGACTACCTACCTTTTATCTTGTTCAAGATCGGCTCCATGGGCAGTGCCGTCAACTACGACCCGGTGGTGCCGGTGACGCCCGAGTTCCAGGAGCAGGTCGAACGGGCGCGTTACGACTTCGAGGACTTCAAGGCAAGGCTGATGATGGAACGCTTCACCGAGCCTTACATCGCCTGGTGCCATGCGTTGGGCGTGAAGGCCCGCGCGCAGGCATACGGCAGAGGGTTCTATCCCTTGGAGAACGCCATGGGCTACGACATCCCCGAAGGCGAGTCCTGGACCACCAACTGGCTGAAACACAAACCCGGCGAGGAGATGTCGGAGCAGGACTACCGTCGCGGCAGGGCCTATACCATGGTCAACAAATTCGTGTCGTCGGCTGCCCATCTCAGCGGCAACCGCGTCATCAGTTGCGAGGAGATGACCAACACCTACACGGTCTTCAACATGACCATGGAACAACTGAAACTCGGCGGCGACCAAAGTGCCATCTCGGGCGTCACCCACAGCGTGTTCCACGGGTTCAACTACTCGCCCAACCTCGAGGTGCCCTTCCCCGGATGGCTGCGCTATGGGGCCTACTACAGCGAAAACAACCCCTGGTGGCCTTACTTCAAGGAATATACAGCGTACAAAGGCCGTCTCGCCACCGCCTTGCAGCACGGCACCTACTACGCCGACATCGCCATCCTCAACCCCGAAAACGACATGTGGAGCACCCTCGGGATGCAGAACGAGCCTTTCCCCAACGTGACGAGGGCACCCTACAAGACCTTCCTCTGGGAAGCCATCAACAAATGCGGTGGCGGCGTGGATTACGTCACGGAGAACATCCTTCGAGAGGGGATGATCAAACGAGGCGAGTTCCGGTTTAACGAAAGAAGATATAACACACTGATACTCATTGATATAGAAAGGATTCATCCCGAAACTGCCAATCAATTGCTGGATTTCGTGCAGACGGGCGGAAAGCTGCTCTGCATCGACACTATCCCATACAAGTCATTGGGTTTGAGTGGGGATATTCAGATAAAAGACTCCTTGGTGAGGAATTGCTTTAGGCAAATCCAGGCGATGGACGGGCGGTTTGTCTTCGTAGAGCCGCCACAGGAGGGTTTTCTGGCTTGGTATGACAGTCTGATGAAGGCGGAACAGTTACCGCATTATTTGGATGTGGAGTCACCCGATCCTTACGTGATGCAGAACCGATACACCATGGACGACGGCACGGAGATGCTGTTCCTGTGCAACACCCATCGTTATCAGGCACATCAGACCAAGATCAAGTTCCATCGGGAGCTGACCCGAGGCAAACGGGCCTGGGTATGGGATCTTCAGACGGGTAAGCGATGGTTGCTACCCTTGGATGATGAGGGGAGCTTTGAGTTTGATTTGGGGCCGGTGGAGTCGATCCTGATCGTCTTTGAGCGTAAGTTCCGACGCATGGCCTATGCGGAGGAAACTGAGGATCCGTCCTTGGCCGCATTGCAAATGCGGAACTCAACTTCCGCCGCATTGCAAATGCGGCGGAACCTGGAGGACTGGGAGGTTAGCCTGCACCATGCCCGCCTGAAATCGGCTTTGGATCCCAATCAGGACTCCATCATACAAGGCCATTTTGACACCTTGTTCGACCTCAAGGACGACCCGGAGTTGCAGCATTTCAGCGGAACCATCATCTACCAAAAAACCATCATGGTGGAGGACACGACCGCTTGCCTGTTGGATCTGGGTCGGGTGGAAGGCGTGAGCGAGGTGTTCGTGAACGGACAACCTGCCGGAGTGCGGTATTTCGGTAGGCGCATCTATGATCTGAAAGACTTGCTCCATGAAGGCGAGAACCTGCTGGAGGTACACGTCACCACGACTTTGGGCAACTGGATGAAAACCTTCACGAAAGAAGAGAACCCCACGGCATGGGTTTACCTCAACCGACAGAACCACGCCCAGGATCTCCAACCGATGGGGATGATCGGGCCAGTCACCTTCGTTCCGCCGCATTTGTAATGCGGAAAAAAAGAAATAAAATAAAATAAACCATAAAAATGAAAAAACTCACCATCTTACTCTTGCTCCTCACCACCCTCCTGTACCACGGAATGGCACAGGACACCAAACCGATCTACAACGCCTCGAAGTTCGGCATCCGCAGCGACGGGGTGACCATGAACACCCGCAGCATCCAGAAAGCCATCGACTGGATCTCGGAACAGGGCGGCGGCACCCTACGTTTCTGGGTGGGCCGTTACCTCACGGGAAGCATCCACCTGAAATCGAACGTCACCATCGAACTGATGGAAGGCGCCATCCTGGTGGGCAGCACCAACCCCTGGGACTACGACCGTCTCGTCGCCACCAACGACCACGCCCTCATCATGGCAGAGGGGGTGGAGCATATCCGCCTCATCGGAGTGTATAACAGCGGAGGTTGCGTTGACGGACAGGGACGGGAGTTGGGCAACAACTGCACGATGATGGTCCACGCCGGGCTCATCAACGACAAACTCAGCAATGACCGTGTCGGCGAGGGCATCCGTCCAAGGCTCCTGCTCTTCCGGGAATGCAAGGATGTGGAGGTCGACAATGTGACCTTCCGCAATGCCGCCAACTGGGTGTGCATGTACGACCAATGTGAGGACGTCAAGGTCAACAACGTCCGGGTGCAAAGCACCGCATTCTGGAACAACGACGGCATCGACATTGTAGACTGCGACCGTTTCGTGCTCAGCAACAGCTACATCAACGCCTCCGACGACGCCATCTGCCTGAAGTCGCACAGCGCCAAGAAACGCTGCCAGAACGTGGAGGTGCGCAACTGCACGGCCCGAAGTTCCGCCAGCGGCATCAAGTTCGGCACCATGGGCGCCGGAGGCTTCAAGGACGTGAAGATCATCAACAACCGCGTCTATGACACCTACCGCAGCGCCATCACCATCCAAAGCGTCGACGGCGGCATCTGTGAGAACATCCTCGTCGACAGCCTGCACGCCACCCATGTGGGCAACGCCATCTACCTCAACATCGGGGAAAGGCGCGACAAGCAAAGCTTCATGGACGGCATCACCATCCGCAACCTGTATTGCGAGGTGGCCGCCGACAAACCCGACGCCGGCTACGAATATGAAGGTCCCGTGGAGGACCTGCCCCGCAACATCTCACCTTGCGGCATCATCGGACTGACCGACAGCAAGATCAAGAATGTCACGTTGGAAAACATCGAGATTGTCTTCCCTGGCGGTGGCGACAAGAACTACGCTTATCGCGCCTTGGAGGATGTTCCTGAGATGCCCAAGGCCTATCCCGAGTTCTCACAGCACATGGAACTGCCCGCATGGGGTTTCTATGTCCGCCATGTGGACGGCCTGAAGATGCAGGACATCAAGCTCACCGCCTTGAAGGCAGATTATAGGACGGCCATTGTGCTGGATGACGTCAAGGGACATGAGATCACGGGCTTGGAGGTCAGCGAGCCTGGGAATCATAAGGAAACTATTGTGGAACGTTAGTCATCTGGACCGCATTACAAATGCGGCTGAACCTTGGTGGTGCGGATGATGACCTTCCGGTTCTCCCCCACCGTGGTGGCAAAGAGATACACCGTGTCGCCATCGGCAATCTTCAAGACTTTTCTCAATTCCGCTACCGAAAGCGGGAAATTGCGTGCGGCAATGCTGGCCTTCTCCACATCGACCAACAGTGTCTGCTTGATGCGTTTGTTGTAAGGCGCCCAGCCCTCCACGACGAAGATACGTCCGGGAAAGTCCAAAACCATCTGGTCTGCCGTGTAAAGATGGCTATTTCGGTGCAGTTGCGACACCCCATATTGCTCAGCCAACACATGGAAACAACCCGCCTTCATCAAGGCCGCGTTGGGCTCATAAAGATAGGCACCAACCGCAGGGGAAAAACCTTGAACCTCCTGGGGGAGACCCTGAGTCCAACGCACCTCCGGCTGATTCGTTCCCAAGTTGACGGCGACGAACATCGGAGCCTCGGCATAGTCCCGTTCCATCAGGAAAAGCAACTCCTTGCATTCATTTTCGACTGCCACGACATGCACCTCCTTGACGTGATGCAACTGTCTCAAGGCCTGGTGGATGTCGAGCATCGGCGAGAGTTTGACCAAAGCCCGACTTGCCTTTTGCAGCATCAGATCCTGAATCTCCAAGAGGTTAGGACTGCAGTCGGCAATGGAAACCACCTTCCTCCCTTGGCCATCCCGCCTTGCGGGATCAACAAAAACCGCATCCACCTCTTCACTATGCTGGAGAAAACACTCGGCGGACTCATGATGGACGCTGATGGGACACACTGTTTCACCATGTCCGAGCACCTCAAAGTTATGCCTCGCCAAAGCACATAACTCCTCGTTCTGTTCCACATAATTCGCAACGGAAAAACCCTGTGAGAGGAAATAGCAATCGATGCCCAATCCACCGGTCAGGTCCGCAAAGGACCCGCCGTGCATCAACGAAGCCTTGTATCGGGCCGTCGATTCGGAGGAGCATTGCTCAATGGACAGACGCACAGGGAAAAGCAACTCGTCGTTGTCGCTCCAGGAGGGTACTTTGTCACGCAACAACTGACGAGCCTCTATTTGACGCAACGCCAGGGCCTTATCGACCCTGGCGTCCGTGTTTCTCAAGGCCAAGTCGTGGACATCCTCTTGCAGATGTTCAGCGATATACTGCCTTGTATCCATTAGATCTTCTTCAGCATAGCCACTTCCTGATCGCTGAGGAAGCGCCATTCTCCGCGGGGGAGTTTGTATTTGTCGAGACCGGCGAACATCACCCTGTCGAGGCGGACCACCTCATAGCCGAGGTGTTCGAAGATACGGCGGACGATGCGATTACGGCCCGAATGCAACTCGATGCCGATGCTTTTCTTGCTGTCGTCATCCTCATCGTAAGCGATGGCGTCAGGAGTGATCATGCCGTCATCCAGCTCTACACCCTCGGCAATGCGCAGCATGTCGTTCTTGGTCAGCGGCTCGTTGAGGGTCACATGATAGAGTTTGGACACCTCGCTGCTGGGATGGGTGAGCTTCTTGGCAAGCTCGCCGTCATTGGTGAGCAGCAGCAGGCCAGTGGTGTTCTTGTCGAGACGGCCCACAGGGAAGATCCGCTCGTAGCAGGCGTCCTTGACGAGTTCCATGACGGTCTCACGACCTTCCGGGTCATCGGAGGTGGTGATATAGCCTTTGGGTTTGTTCAGCAGGATATAACGAAGCTTCTCACGGTTCAGGGTCTGTCCACCATAGACGACCTTGTCACCCGTCTTGACTTTGAAGCCCATGGTAGTAATGACTTCACCGTTGACGGTGACGCAGCCAGCCTTGATCAGCTCATCCGCTTCACGGCGGGAGCACACGCCACAGTCGGCGAGGTATTTGTTCAGGCGGATCTCACCGGTAGCGGCCGGACGGTCGTACATGGGATCTTTTTCCCTAACGTAGCCTTTGCGGCCTCTTTTGGGAGCTTCTTCTTCCTCAGCGTCACTGAAACGGCGGCGACGGTTGTCATCGTCGAATCTACGGCGCGGACGGTCTTCATCATTGAAACGGCGACGCGGTTTGTCGTCGTCGAATCTACGACGCGGTTTGTCGTCATCGAACTTACGACGCGGACGGTCCTCATCATTGAAGCGGCGGCGTGGTTTGTCATCATCAAACCTACGGCGCGGACGGTCCTCATCATCATGGAAGCGGCGGCGTGGTTTGTCGTCGTCGAACTTACGACGCGGACGGTCCTCATCATCATGGAAGCGGCGGCGTGGTTTGTCGTCGTCGAACTTACGACGTGGACGGTCCTCATCATCATGGAAACGGCGGCGTGGTTTGTCGTCGTCGAACTTACGGCGCGGACGG
>JAEEGL012165900.1_pt1 | contig 13800 bp, 11 predicted proteins | sample 9134231 | NCBI WGS metagenome assembly JAEEGL01 (sample SAMN16246548, study PRJNA631951) | gut metagenome | biome: gut microbiome; feature: rumen; material: fiber-attached | host: Bos | place: Iran: Karaj | collected 2018-10 | reverse complement strand
TTCATGGCATTTTTTTCCAAAAGTCTGTGTATTCCTGCACCTCCCACATCATATAGGCGAACCACGTTGTTACCCATAAATTCTGCCGTCTTAGCTGCTTCTTCCGCAACGGGTATATCGCTTGTTCCCCCGGTTGCCACAACTATTTTGCCGACTCTGTGGGATTCATCGGGCATCTTGCCTGCAATTGCCACTTTGCTTAATTCATCATATTCAAAATCGATTGGATTCTGTGTATTACAGGCTCTGAAATAATCAGCCGCCTCCCCCGACATTCTGGTTATAAGAACCCCTTCCTGTCCTGTGGATATTAGCTTTCTGGTTATCCCCAGTATCTGCTCGGGAGTTTTTCCCTGTCCGTATATCACTTCACCTGTGCCCTGTCTAAGGCCCCTGTGAGTATCGATTCTGGCATATCCTATATCTTCAAAGGGCGCCTGCTTGAGGCTAAGAACCGCATCCTCAACGGATACCTCACCTGATTTCACCTTTTCCAGAAGTCCCTTTATCTCTCTTTCTTCCACTGTAGAACCTCGCTTATGCTTTCTGTCTCAAAACCTCTGATGTCAATTCTTACGCACAAAATCGCTATTTACATTGTAACATATTTTCTTACAATCCCTGCAACATGTAAGTCTGAAAAAAATATAAAATACCGTTAATACATGTCCTTCCCGGCGTAAATACAATCCACATTCAATTATAGTTTGAATATTTTTTCGTTAAGGAATTTACCAACAACAGATATTACAGGGCCAAGGAACAGTGCCATAAGAATGATACCGATATTGGGTGTTCCCTTGAACAGTACGCCGATGATTATAACCAGGAAATCATAGCATATTCTCACAATTGCAAAAGGCGCCTTGGGAAGCAGTCTTTCATGCACAATCTGAGGCATGGCGTCATAGGGTGAAACCCCCATATTGGCGTTTACATAGAAGGAAACCGCAACAATGAAACAAAACAGTGCCACTCCGAAGATAATGGCCCTTGATGGAAATTCAGTAAAATAAGCTGAAGGAATATTTTTTTCCCAGAGCCAGCAAAAGAAATCCGCTATGTAACCGATAAGTATCATGTTGGCCAGGGTCCCCAGACCTATGTACTTTCTTCCGAACAAAATTACAAATATAAACAGAATGCAATTAATGATAACCTGCCAGTTCCCGAAAGATATTCCAAGGGCCCTGGATATTGTGAGATTCATAAATGTACAGGGATCGGTTCCAAGATTCACTTCAATCAGGAAGGATAAAAAGAATCCCATAAGAAAAACACCTATAAGCATAAATATAAGTCTTTTTGTAAATGCCGGCATATTGAAATAATCATGTACGTATTTTTTTATCTTGTCCATTTTCCCACTCACTCCTCGACATGTAATGCCCAATATTTATTCTTGTAATTGATAAGGACGGGGGCATTTATAAACGCCTCATCGCCTATGTAGCATCTGTCCTTTTCTTTATCAAAGGTGTATTTAAGGCCTTCCTTATCATTGGCGTTTATGTATTCAAGAGCCTGTTCTAAGGTCTCGTCACCTTTACATAAATGTATATTCATTTCCCTACCTCCTTAAAGCGCCATTACATAATAACATTTCCTTTTGAATAAAAAAAGAAGGTGACAAAGAGAAGATCTCCGTGTCACCTTAAATCCCATATTCAGTTGTAAGAAAATCAAATATATTATCTCACCTTAACGAAAGCAACTGCCTTCTTGGATTGAACATGCTCGGTCTTACGAACGATATTGGAATTGTAAACCTGGTATTCAGATTCATATTCCTCGTCCTGCATACTTCCGGCGCCAAGCATATCCAGAGCTTTAAACTTGCCGTATGATAGGTTCTGCTCCTTTGCCTTGATCGCATCTGCCATAATGTCGATGCAGCTCTGACTCATGCCTTTTTTGATCTTTGCGGAACTTCTCATTATTCAATTTCCTCCATCTCATAAGAAATTATTAAACGAAGTGGCTTGTGAATGCGATAAATAGGCCCCTCAACCTGATCGTTCACAACAAAATTTCATTTAATGCACTCATTATATACCATAAATACTAGAAAAGATAGAGAAAATTCAGTACTTTGCCCTGTTAAATTCTTAAATTTTTATGAAATAATATTACAGTGTCTATTTCTGAACTTTAATCCGTTCATCTCCGGCGAGATAGTTTAACAGCGCCTGTCTGGCGTGTTCTTTATCCGTCGCCTCCACAGAAACCGTAAATCTGTAGGTGTGATACTTAAGTCCCTCCTCGAGCTTGCTCTTTTCCGCCTCCTCAATGGACTTTTCCTTTGTGTCCTCGCTGGTCATCTCCATGATGTCGTTAACAGCAAATTTCCTGAACATTTCCTTGTGGCTGTCATCAGCAAGGTAGGTATCAATAAGCTGAAGAGTATTGCCCAGATTCAGATACTCGCCATGGAGGAACCTCTCCATATCCATAACCTCAATCTCCGCCCCAACATGTTCTTCATCCCAGTCTATCTCATGGCTGACAAATTCCTCCGAGCGCTCCGCATTTTTCTTTTGCCACTCCAGCACATACCACTTCCAGATCTGAAGACGTTTTCTGTTGGTGTCCTCATCGCTCACCTCCGACATCTTCTGTACTGCATGTCTCACCCCGCGGGCAACCAGCACATCCGTAGTATCGTTCACATTGTAGGTGCGGCTTGTGATTACAAGATTCTTTTCGTCGTTCATTATGGCAAGTCCCAGTATATCCTCGGAAATGCACTTCAGTATAAGTGAGTAATCCCCATGACGTGCGATAACAATAGGTCTTTCAGCAAGCAGGGAATCCCTGAACTTTAGGAAGGACTGCAATACATCTTCATTTGGAATATACCTGAAGGTTTTACTCATTAGCGGCTCCAATACAATAATTATTTGTAGAGATCAAGCTTTTTGAAAGCTTCTATGCGGCACGGTCTGCCAATAAAATATCCCATAAGATCCGATACCGGATACTGTTTAGCTATCTTAAGCATCTCCTCATCTTCTATTCCCGTAAAGCAGGTCCTTATGCCCAGTCTGTGGGTAAAAGAAGAGATGGTTTCAATCATATATTTTATCGTATGATTCTGTTCTATCTCATCCGTAAGGGACGGTGCGATATTTACCAGGTCTATGGGCAGATGTCGGATATAATCAAGCGAGGCAAAATCGGAAACATCAATTCCAATCTTTAGTCCGCAGGATTTGAGAAATTCCACCTGGCTCTTTAAATGCTCCATGCTAAGCTGTCTGCTGCCCTGAGTAAGTTCAAGACAAAGGCTCGTTGCAGGGAACCCTGTTCTTCTTAAAATTTCCAGAATCGTGGTTCTAAATTCCGATCTCTCAAGCTGCATGAATGCCAGATTCACGGAGAGATAAAAATCCTTGTACTTCTTTCTTATCTCAATGGCATCAACCAGAGCTTTTTCCAAAATCCAGTTGCCCAGGGTGTAAAAGACCTGATCCTGTTCAAGCCACGGCACAAAAGCTGCAGGAGATACCGTTCCAAAGGGCTCCTTGGACCAGCGCACGAACACCTCCATGCCCACTAGTCTTCCGTCCACCGCTGAGATTATGGGCTGGTACTCCAGATAAAAACCATCCATCCCGTTTATGACACTGTTTCTTACAGCATTTACAACTTCTATGCTGCTGCGGTCGTTGTCCAGCTCATCATTATGAAAGATAATAAGATTGCCATGTCTCTGGGTCTTGGAATAATCAAGGGCATATTTGGCGCTGGTGTATATGGAATGCTCATCCACGCTAAAATCCGCCGCAAGTATCACTCCGCCGCCAATCTCTGCGCCCACTTTATTCCCGCCGATGGCAAGTGCTTCTCTGGTAAAGGCTCTGATCCTTCCGTAGAATTTTTTTACCTCATCTATGGTCATTATCTCCGAAACCACTGCAAGTGTGGTTCCTTCGCCTCGGTATGCCTTTCCCTGGCTCCCCAGCTCCTGAACAAGCTTGGAGGAGGTGGCCCTTAGGATGTTATTTCCTATGGTGTATCCGTATCGCCTGTTTACATCGGCAAAATCCATAAAGTTGATCAGAAGAATCGCATATTCCTTCTTCTGGTTCTTGAGCTGCCTCATGTAGTTAAGCATCTCGTACTGGTTAGGAAGTGCGGTTATGGGGTCGTTGTTATCCACAATTCCCTTATTGATTATGGAGCAGGCATAAAAACAGGGTCTTCCCACATAATCCTTTATAATAACTCCTCTGCAGGAGCAGACTACATATTCTCCGTTTTTATTCTTGGCTCGGTACTCCAGATTCGGATTTGTCTTTTGTCCTGAATAAGCAAGACCTATGTACTCATTGTATTTCTCCCTGTCATCGGGATGAATCCTGTTTTCCCATACAGTTCCCGCATTATAAATATATTCACCGGTAAGTCCGAAATAATCCACAGCATTGCGGGACCATCTGGAAATGTTCTTCTCAATATCGTAAACATACACATAGCGGCTACGTGAGGTTACTGCAAATGTGTCAAATATCCTGTTGATTGTATCGTATGTTCCTCCCGCCATATTTTTCCTCTTTTTTCATATATTTTATAGTTCCTTAAGCATACAGTGCTCTAACGACGTGCAGTAACATTCCCCTTGTCCTGCCCGACCTGATGCCTGGACTTAAGAAGTCTCTTGTTGTAATACATTGCATCGTCAGCTTTTTTAACAACTTCTTCAAGCTTTGTTCCATCCTCTGGACATCTTGCAAATCCGGCACTGATGGAGACCTTAAGCTGAACCTCCCCTATAACCACATCCCTGGCAACGTTTTGTCTCATTCTTCCTATGACATTTTCATAGAATTTCTTGTCGTGAGTTCCGTGAATTACCACAACGAACTCATCTCCCCCTACACGGAAGGCTCTGTCCTTCTCCCTGATACTGTTGGAGAGCCTTTTTGCCACTATGTTAAGAAGAGCATCTCCCGTCTCATGCCCGTAAGTGTCATTGACCATTTTAAAATCATTGAGATCCATATATATTATGCCGTAAGGGAGCTTTTTCTTCTCCAGTTCATCCATATGCTCCTGATAGCTTCTTGGATTATACAGATTGGTAAGTGAGTCTCTGTAGCTGAGCACCTCAAGTTCCTTGGCATTGGCCTTAAGTGACATGTATGCACCTGCCAAAAGAGCTATCATAAGGCAGAACGCCAGTGCAAGCACGATAACTATCAGTGCCTCATGAGGTCTGATCCAATTTGTGATAGGAGTAATAGCCAGTGACCAGAAAGCTCCTTCAGTAGTGCTGATCATTGCCTTAACAGGCGCATCCAGCGGTTTGTCGGAGTACTCCATGATCACGGTGTCTTCACCGGTGATAACGTTATTGCCTATAAGCTTATAATCATAACCATCATTCGCCAAAAGACTTATATTAACTCTTGAAAGGAAATCAGATAATCCGAAGGAAACAGAAGCAAATCCCCAAAAGGAACCATCCTCCATAAAGATCGGCTCTCTTATGACAACGCCGGCCTTTCCGTCAATAAGAGTTATGGGCGCTATGATCACTGCAGAGCCGGACATTTTGCTGTAATCGGCGTATACTCCCTCCAGTGAATCATCGAAAAAGCTCATGTTTTTCTCAAGTCCACTATCCTTGGGATAGACATATTCCACCACGCCACCGGGAGCAAGGGAAATATCCACAACATCTATATACTCGTCAAACAAAGACTCCGCCAATGTCACAAACTCGCCTTCACTGATATTGCCTTTTTTGCTCCTCACTTCTATTTCAAAAAGTTTAGTAATAAACTCTCTTGCATCAATTTCAGCAGCTATATTTCCGCCGATGGAGTTTGCCAGAAAAGAAGCCCGTTCCTTCCGGGAATTGGATGTGGTGGTCATGTAGATCACAACTATTATGGTAGATAGAACCAATGCTATTGCAAAGGCCACAAGGCCTATTATTGTACTTTTCTTCTTCGTCATGAAATAGTCCCTCATCACAAAATACGCATTTTAGTCCATATATTTTTATTATATCATGTTTTAAAGGAAACATGATACAATGATGGTATCACAAACTATCATTAGGAGGGCTGATAATGACCAATACAAACAGCGCAGCAGACAGAGGAAAAGTCATTATAAGAACCAGTATCATCGGTATTATCGTCAACATATTTCTGGCAGGCTTCAAATTCGTGGTGGGCCTCATATCGGGATCGCTGGCAATCATGCTTGATGCCATCAATAACCTAAGCGATGCCCTGTCCTCAGTAATCACCATAGTGGGCACCGCTCTTGCCGGCAAAGCCCCGGACAAAAAACACCCCCTTGGGTACGGGCGCGTAGAGTACCTCAGTGCAATTATTATTTCTGTAATCGTTCTCTATGCAGGTATCACTTCTTTCGTTGAATCCGTGAAAGCGATAATCCACCCGGAGACTGCGGAATACACCACAGTAACCCTTATAATCGTGGCAGTTGCCGTTGTGGTAAAAATCCTTCTCAGCCAGTTTTTTATCGGAACCGGTAAAAAAATAAGATCGGAATCCCTTGTGGCTTCCGGAACAGAGGCAAGATTTGATGCAGTTATTTCTCTTGCCACTTTAATAGCGGCCTTTATCTATATCTTTTCCGGAGTATCTCTGGAATCCTGGCTTGCCGCCATCATTTCCCTTGTGCTCATTAAATCAGGTATCGAGATGCTAAGAGATACTATCAGCCAGATACTGGGAGAAAGAATAGACAGCGAAGTTTCCAAGGCCGTTAAAAAGACTATTCTTAGCGTGGAAGGTGTTGCCGGTGCCTACGACCTGATTTTTAGCGACTATGGTCCCGACAGAGTCCTTGCAAGTGTCCATATTGAAATACCGGACACCTACACAGCAGATAAAATAGATACGCTTACACGTGAGATCACTCAGAAAGTCTACGCCGAGCACAATATAGCCATCGTATCCGTGGGCGTCTACTCCATCAATACCAAAGATGAAAATGTCGCATCAGTAAGAGCTGAGGTATCAAGAATAGCGTCTCTTAGAAATGAAGTTCTCCAGATGCATGGCTTCTTCGTTGACTTTACCAAGAAAGAGATCCGTTTCGATCTTGTTATGGACTTTGTTCCAAACCGCTCCGAAATCTTCCATCAGGTAATTGATGAAATAAATGCCAAGTATCCCGATTACCGCATATATGCCAACATGGACGTAAGCTACAGTGACTGATGCATATCAAGGCAAAAAAGGGGATGGTTCACTTGACAATTAAGTCAAGGGAACCATCCCCCTAAGTTTTATTTAACGACTATGTTTACGATACGTCCGGGAACGTAGATTTCTTTAACTACGGTCTTTCCTTCAAGCTTGTCTGCGATAAGTTCCTTACCCTTGGCAATTACTTCATCCTTAGGGTCTTCCTTACCAATGTTCAGTGTAGCCTTTACCTTACCGTTGATCTGTACTGCAATCTCAACAGTATCCTCTACACATTTAGACTCGTCATAGCTTGGCCAGGGCTCGAAGGCCAGAGTGTTGTCATGGCCGAGAATCTGCCAGATTTCTTCTCCCACATGCGGGCAGATGCAGGAAAGCATCTTGATAAAGTTCTCAGCATATTCTCTTGGGCAGCTGCCCTCTTTATAAACTGCATTTACAAAAATCATCATCTGGGCAATAGCTGTATTAAAGCCAAGTGTCTCAAAATCTCCCGTCACTTTCTTTACAGTCTGATGATAGATCTTCTCAAGATTTTTGTTGTTATCCTCTGTAATATTGCCGGCCTCTGTGAAGAAAGTATATACACGATTTATGAACTTTCTTGCACCCACAACATTGTTGGAATTCCAAGGCTTTGATACCTCCAAAGGTCCCATGAACATCTCATAGAGACGAAGTGTGTCAGCGCCGTAATCACGAACAATATCACTTGGGTTTACAACGAATTCAGGGAAACGCTTACCCATCTTGATACCGTTCTCACCAAGGATCATTCCCTGATGCACCAGCTTCTTGAAGGGCTCCTTAACAGGAGAAAGTCCGTTGTTGTAAAGGAAGCGGTTCCAGATACGTGAATATAACAAATGTCCCACTGCGTGCTCAGGGCCTCCCACATAAAGGTCTACAGGGAGCCAGTGCTTAAGAAGCTCCTGATTGGCAAATTCTTTGTCATTATCCGGATCGATATATCTCATGTAATACCAGGAAGAGCCTGCGGAACCGGGCATTGTTGAAGTTTCTCTTGTGCCCTTAAGCCCGTCCTTGTCGTAAGCCTTCCACTGTGTAGCATTCTCAAGGGGAGCCTTTCCGCCGTGACCCTTGTAATCCTCAAGTTCGGGAAGGATTACGGGAAGTTCTGAGTCATCCAGGAAAACAATGCTTCCGTCCTCTTTATAAATACAGGGAACCGGTTCGCCCCAATAACGCTGTCTTGCAAAAATCCATTCACGGAAGTGGTAGTTGACCTTCTCTCTTGCAACTCCCATATCAACCAGCTTCTTGGTAATACCCTTCTTGGCCTCTTCTACGGTCATTCCGTTGAATTCCTCGGAATTCATGAGGATACATCCCTTACCAAGGTAATCCTGTTTCTCAAAAGCATGCCCTGAAACATCAATTGTTCCCTCAGTATTATTTATTACCTGGATAAGGGGAAGTCCGTGAACCTCGGCATACTCAAAGTCTCTCTGGTCATGGGTAGGAACAGCCATAACAGCACCGGTACCGTAGCTTGCCAAAACGAAATCACCGATAAACAAAGGTACTTCCTTGCCATTTACGGGATTTACGGCATACACACCCTTAAGAGGGCATCCCGACTTGGTCTTGTTAAGATCTGTACGATCCAGATCATTCTTTTTCAAGGTCTCATCTATATATTCCTGAACCTCTTCAGGATTCTCAACACGGTCCATAAGGCCCTTTACAATATCTCCGTCGGGAGCAAGTACCATAAAGGTAATACCGTAAATTGTCTCGATACAGGTGGTGAAAATAGAGAACTCTCCGCCGCCTACTATCTTGAAATCAACCTCAACACCGGTAGACTTACCGATCCAGTTGCGCTGAATCTCTTTGGTGGATTCGGGCCAGTCGATCTCATTGAGGCCATCCAGAAGTTCCTCTGCAAAAGCCTGCTGGTCGATAACCCACTGCTTCATCATTTTCTTTACAACGGGATATCCGCCACGCTCTGACTTGCCGTCTATAACCTCATCGTTGGAAAGAACTGTTCCCAGCTCCTCACACCAGTTAACAGGCATGTCAATATGCTTAGCATAGCCTGCCTCATATAACTTCTTAAATATCCACTGAGTCCACTTATAGAACTTGGGATCACTGGTTGCTATCAACTTGGACCAGTCATAGTCAAATCCCAGTTCCTTAAGCTGCTTGGAAAAGGTCTCGATATTCTTCTGTGTAAATCCTGCCGGATGATTTCCGGTGGTCACAGCATACTGCTCAGCAGGTAAGCCAAAAGAATCATATCCCATGGGATGCAGAACATTATATCCCTGCATACGCTTCATACGTGACATAATATCGGTAGCAGTATACCCTTCAGGATGACCGGCATGAAGACCTACTCCTGACGGATATGGGAACATATCCAGTGCGTAATACTTGGGCTTACTAAAATCCCAGACATCTGTCTTAAATGTTTCGTGGTCTTCCCAATACTTCTGCCACTTTTGTTCAATCGCATGGTGATTATAAACTTCTGACATAACTGTGCTCCTTCTTTATAATACAATCTCGCATTTTATGCGTATATCTAAGAATTTTACCACATGCAATCTCAATGTCAAACATACATGATAAAGGGGACGGTTCTTTTGGTGCCAAGGGCAAGCCACGGGGACGGTTCTTTTGGTGCCACGGGCAAGCCACGGGGACGGTTCTTTTGACACATTTTGCACACAAAATGTGTCAAAAGAACCGTCCCCATGGCTTGCCCATGGCACCAAAAGAACCGTCCCGTGGCTTGCCCGTGGCACCAAATGAACCGTCCCTTGGCTTGCCCGTGGCACCAAATGAACCGTCCCCGTGGCATATTGGCATCGCCCTTATTATCAGTCTTTCTTGGCTTCTCCTTCAGGGAATATAATTTTATTTACAAAGAAGAATATCACCATGCTGACACCGCCGTTTAGCACTGTGGTTCCGATGTTGTAGACAAAGTCCGGAACGAACTGCCCCGCAACGGCAACCCACACACAGTTAATGGAATTAACAATGCAGGTGATCACGCAGAAGGCAATAAAATACCACATTGCCTGATACCAGATATTTCCTTTACTGCGAAATACCACATTTCTCTGGATTGGGAAGTTCACACACTCTCCGATTACCATGGCAACCATGTATGCCGCAAAATAAGCAAGTCCGCCCTGAGCTGTATCGTAGCCCAGAATATTCCACTTAAAATCAATGCCAAAAAGGTTTACCGGTATATTGGGCCATCCGAAAGCCCTGTCTCCCAGCCCCTTAAATGCATAGGGCAAAAACTGCAGAATCAGATACTTAAATATAGTGATCAGGTTGGATACTATAATGAACAGTCCGCCTTCCCTTATCCACTTTGCCGCAGCAGGATGTTTTTCTTCAAAGTCACTCCAGAATTTCATTTTATTTCCTCCATCTATACAGATTAAATCAACTCTCTATCTTTTTTTCATACTGCTTGTTGAGCTTACTGTTCCTGAAATAACCACTGATCACCTGGCCAAGTCCGCCAAAGAAATGGCCGTTTACAAGCTTTACAATGCCATCCACCATATCCATGCTCACAGCGCCGCCTGTCATTTTTGCCATGGCTCTGAAAGGCATGTTGTAGATAAAGAGAATGTTAAGATCCGGCTTGCCGCTGTCATCCGCTTTCTTCTTCATGGCAGTAAGACGCCTGTAGGCAAATCTCGCAAGACCGCTCTTGGCATAATACAGCTGACAGATTGCGTCATTGGAGGTGAGCATACCGCTCCAGTGTCCATCGGGGATGCTTCTCCCAAGAAGCTGCTCAAACTCCCCGTTATCCACATTCTGGATCTTTCCCGAATAGTATGACGGAAGAAGTGCCGGGTCGTAGGGCAATTTATCTGTGGTAGCTGCCTTTTCTATCTCTCCGAAAAGCCTGAGGTCTGCGCTGCTGGCGCCAATGATGATCTCGTATTTTCCGCCCTCGACTTCCCATTTGTCAGTCCTTACGTTCCAGTAGCGGAAGGTCTTATCATCAAAAGGAATGGTCACCGCCTTGCTCTCACCGGCCTTTAAAAAGACCTTTGTAAAGCCCTTTAGCTCTTTTTCCGGTCTGAATACCTTGGCATTTTTCAACTTCACATATAGCTGAACCACCTCTGCGCCGTCCCTTTCACCGGTATTTTTTACCGTAAAGGTGGCACCCTCATCGTTTACGGACAGATCGCTGTATTCAAAGGTTGTGTAAGAAAGTCCGAAACCGAAGGGATAAAGCACCGGAACGCCGGCAGTCTCGTAATATCTGTAGCCCACATAGAGGCTTTCTCTGTACTCGGAGGTTCTCTCCTGGCTTGGGTAATAGCGAAATGCAGGTGTATCCTCATGTCTTCTGGGTATTGTCTCTGAGAGCTTACCTGAAGGATTAACTCCGCCTGTGAGAATATCAAGGACAGCTCCCGCTCCTGCCTGACCGTTTAAATAGCAGTGCAAAAGAGCCTTGAAATAATGATGCCATGGCATCTCAATGGCAGAGCCTGCACTTATAATACCAATGAGATTGGAATTAACCTTTCCAAGCTCCTGTAAAAGATTTATCTGATTCTGAGGAATGCGCATATGATTTCTGTCCATTCCTTCAGATTCACTGTCTTCATTAAGGCCGAAGAAGAACAGTACTACGTCCGCTCTGGCTGCAACATCCAGCGCTTCCTTTGTGATGGCCGCATCCTCTTCTCCTGTCCTCGAATAGCCTCTGCAGCTTCCCACAACCTGAATATCATAGTTTCCTGTCAACTCAGAGACTGTCTCAATCTTTGTGGGATTAACCATTGATGAACCTGCTCCCTGATATCTTGGAACAAAGGCAAAATCACCGATAACTGCAACCTTGGTACCGGGCTTAAGAGGAAGGATGTTTTCTTCATTTTTCAAAAGAACTGTGCTCTCGGCAGCGGCTTTTCTGGCAATTGTGTGATGGGCAGCCTTGTCAAAATCGTCTTTTTTGCCCTGAGCATTTACATAGAGCGTCATTACCGCATCCAAAAGCTCATCCACTCTTGCATCCACATCTTTTATGCTTATCTTACCGCTTTCCACCGCAGCGATAAGCTCCCTTGCGGAATCAAGTCCGGGATTTGGCATTTCCAGGTTGGAACCTGCAGCAACCCCCAAAGCATGATCATTGGATGCGCCCCAGTCGGTTATTACAATGCCGTCAAATCCCCAGTCTTTTCTCAGAATATCATTCAAAAGATGCTTGTTCTCGTTGGCATAAGTACCATTGACCTCATTGTAAGCAGACATGATGGTCTTGGCATTTCCTTCTTTTACAGCAATTTCGAAACCGGTCAGATAGATTTCTCTCAAGGTCCGCTCATCAAGAACGGAATTCATAGCCATACGACGAAGCTCCTGTGAGTTTACCGCAAAATGCTTTGGGCAGGCGAACACGCCCTGAGACTGTATGCCTCTGACGTAGGAAGCTGCCATTTTCCCTGCAAGATATGGGTCTTCTGAAAAATATTCAAAATTTCTTCCGCAAAGAGGACTTCTCTTGATATTAAGGCCCGGGCCAAGAAGAACGTTAACTCCCTGAGCCATTGCCTCTTCTCCCAAAGTCTCTCCGAGTTTTTCGCCAAGCTCAGGATCCCAGCTGTTGGCGATAGTTGCTGCTGTCGGAAAGCACGTAGCGGGAAGCGATGCATTTAGTCCCAGATGATCTCCCGCTCCGGCCTGTTTTCTTATGCCGTGAGGTCCATCAGAGCAAAAAATGGAAGGTATGCCAAGGCGCTTAAACTCCCTTGTCTGCCACTCGCCTTTTCCGCTCAAAAAAGCTGCTTTTTCTTCAATTGTCATCTTCTCAATGATATCCTGATATTTCATGTTTTCCCTCACTTATTTTTTAATGTCCACGGGGTGGGAAAAAATACCCGCACCCCGTGGACTTTTTGTTTACGCCTGTGCTGCTGAAGCGTTCTTTTCTTTTTCTCTGTTTTTCTTAAAGTTTCTGATGAAAATTGACATCAGACAAATCATAAGAGCTCCTAAGATAACATCACATACGATCATAATGATCTTCCAGGAAGCCATGCCCTCCTTGAGGTTCTCAGGTGCATATGCTCTTGAATTAACTACAGTGTAGAGGATATTCTTGGAAGCCTCACGCATTGCCTGCTTAGCTCCGTTGGTATCTCTGAACTGAACGTTGTTGGTCTGTGTAGGATAGTTAACCAGCATACAGTCTGTACCGTTACGGATAGCCTGATCGGATGACATGTAGCCATATACTCCGAAGTAGTCGGTAAGAACGAAGCCGTCAAATCCCCACTCGTCTCTGAGAACTGTCTTAAGAAGTGAAGCTGATCCGCCTGCCCAACGGTTACCTATGTAGTTGAAGGAAGACATTACAGCCAGCATCTCTGTGTTCTTTACGCACATCTCAAAAGGCTTCAGATAAATCTCACGGATTGCCTGCTCATTGGACCAGGTGCAGAGCATATCACATCTCTAACCTTCCTGATCAATAATGGCAAAGAGCATCATGTAAGCATAACCGACCTTTGATCATGACCCCTGAATAACTTCCGATTATAAAAAAACTGAAAGGAAACCATCCACTGACTAGTACTTA
>JAEEGL011975231.1_pt1 | contig 13800 bp, 11 predicted proteins | sample 9134231 | NCBI WGS metagenome assembly JAEEGL01 (sample SAMN16246548, study PRJNA631951) | gut metagenome | biome: gut microbiome; feature: rumen; material: fiber-attached | host: Bos | place: Iran: Karaj | collected 2018-10 | reverse complement strand
CGCGAGTAACGATTCAGCTCCAGATTCATATTCCCTACTTCAACTATAACCATTTTCACCAAACAGGTCTCTCTACTCTAGTGTATACATAAGGCTCTTTCCTTCATCACTAATTAAAACTAAAGATAATTTAACACAAAAAAAGAACATATTCAAGTTTTAAACAAAAAAAGATCTTATAATAGATCTTTTTATGCATCTGCCAAGACTTTTAAAAAAATAATAAGAATTAAAACAATAAACAAAAAAATGAATCTAAAAAACTTATTTTTGTTATATAATTCCATAAACTTTTCTTTAAAAGATAAACTATTAAATTTGTCTTTTTTTATAGTATTTGCCGTTCTAATTATTTCTTTATTAATCCTACTAATTGATTCAGTATAGTTATTATTAATGCTTTTTAATTGATTAATATATTTAATTTTCTTTTCTTTTAAGGTATCTAAATTTGAAACATCTTTAAATCTAGTTTTACCATTTTCGCCGCAATAGTATGTCTCAGATAAATAATCGATTGTTTTAATAATATAAACTAAAGTCATTTCTTTAAATTGAGTATCTAAATCTTCGGTGTTTAAGCATTCAAATAAATATAAATAAGTATACCAAGTATTAAAATAGCTTTTTACTCTTTCTAATTTAGCAGCAGTATGCCCTTTTATTGATTCATGCATAATATATGCTTGTCTATAAACAACCGAAATAAATTCTTCTTGGAAATCTACTACTTGAAAATTCTTTTCTCCATATTCATCTATATAATAATCTAGTTCAAACATTTCATCATAAGCTTTTTTTAAACTATCTATATCTAATCTATTTGCTCTAAATAAAGAATAATAATACATAAATTTACAATACTTATCTTTAGAATTAATATTAAATGCAGATTGATAACAAGTAGCAGCATCTGCGAAACTTTTATTATTAAAATATTCTTCTGCCTTACTTAACTCTTCGTTAAAACCAGCTTTTGTATATTCCTTATGTTTCTTTGGTTTGGTGGCTTTTACTTCTTCATCTTCTTCTATTTCTTTAATGTCTTCCTGTATTTTTTCTTCTACTTTATTTGACTTTTTTTCATTTTTAGTAGATGATTCATCCAACATCTTTTCTAGTAGTGCATCTTTAACATCTATCTTTTCTTTACAAATTTCACATTTTGTTGAGTCACTATCAGCATCTACTTTGATTATTTCCTTACATTTAGGACATTTTGCTTCAATTATTTTCATAAAATCACCACGTATTTAATATATCATAAAAAAAGAATAGTTCAACTACCCTTTAATTATTATTTTCCTAAAATAGAGCTAATTATAATAGTTACTATAATACCAATAACTCCCCAAAATAAATAAGAAAAACCTTCCTTGAAACTTTCTTTTATAATTCCAACCCCAGCCATATAAGATCTATTTAATGAGGACTTTGTCTTTTTCTCAACAGGATTTTTTATTAATCTTTGACAAGAAGGATCTATATCCAATAATAATTTTGAATATTTGTTTCTTTTTTGCTCTAATTTATCATAATTGTTTGTATCTTGGAAATCTCTATCAACAGCACCAAAATTACCTGTTTCATCATGATATCTATAAACGCTTTGTAAATAATAAATTAAATCAACAATATACAATAATACTTTCTTATAAATCTTTTGGTCTAAATTCTCTTCTTGAACAACATTTTCAAACAAATATAAATATAGATACCATAAATTAAATATTCTTTTTATGTAATTAATATCATTATTATTTACAGATACTAATTCATCATATTTATCCTTACAATGTTCGAATAAGAACTCAAAAAATTCTAATTTAAGCTTTGTAGTATCATTTATAGTCTTTCCATTATCGTCAAGATAATAATCTACTTCTAATAACTTATCATATGCACTCATTAACTTGTTTTTATTTGACATATTATGAAACAAATTAATTAAAGACAACCTATATTCAGCATAACTATCGTCTTCTGTCACATTTAAAGCTTCTACATAACAATCATAAGCTTTATCATAATCTTTACCATCAAAACATGAATCTCCTTGTAAAATGTATTTTTGAGCTCCAATAGATTTTTTTCTTTTAGAGCTTTTCTTCTTAGTTTTTTCTTTTTCTATTTCTTCTTCTATTTCTTCTTCAGTTGATTCTTCAATTTCTGATTGTTCTTCTTCAGTTGTTTCTTCGATTTCTGGTTCTTCTACTTCTTCTACTTCATCTGATTTACTCATCATCATTTCAACAATAGCATCTTTAATACTTATTTTGTCTCCACATTCTTCACACTTTGTAGAATCGCTATCGCCATCAACAGTAATAATCTCTTTACAACTTGGACATTTTACTTTTATTAGTTTCACATTATCACCTACTGGACATAATATATCACAAAAAAAAGAATAGTTAAACTATTCTTTTATTTGATTAATTACTTCCTCCATTAAAGGAACAATATAATATAAGAAGTGCTCTTTTTGATTTAATAAAGTTAAAGCTATAATTATTTGATTATGTAAATACTTCAACCTAAATCTTGGATTAATATTATAAGCTTGTATAAAGAATTTATCTCCTTCTACCTTATCAGAAAGTTCTTTTGGTAGTTCAATTTCAATTTCTCTATCACTTTGATGAACAGTAGTAATTCCCAAAGTTTTTGCTTGTTTTTCAAACCACTCTTCATACATATATATTTCTAGTTCTTGACTAATCTTACCAAAACGATCTTCTAATTCATGTTTAACTTCTAATAGTTTTTTATAACCATCAATTTCATTAATCTTTTTATGAATTTCAATCTTGATATCTTCATCACTTACATATGTATCATCAATATGTGTTTCAACTTCAACAAGTGATTTATTAGAAGTATCTTCCTCATCTTCAGGTATTTCTTCACCCTTCATACGTCTCATCTCTTCTTCGATCATTTGCATGTATAATTCAATACCAACTGTATCTACAAAACCAGCTTGTTCAGATCCTAGTAAATCCCCGGCTCCACGAATAGATAAATCTCTCATAGCTATACGATATCCACTACCTAGTTCAGTAAACTCTTTTATAGCTTGTAATCTCTTTATAGCAATATCATTTAACATTTTTGATTTATCATACATAAGATATGCATATGCAATACGATTACTTCTTCCTACTCTACCTCTCAATTGATAAAGCTGTGATAAACCAAAATTATCTGCGTCATAGATAATCAATGTATTAGCATTACTAATATCAATTCCAGTTTCAATAATAGTAGTACAAAGAAGAATATCATATTCATGATTAACAAAACATTCCATGACATCTTCTAGTTCATTCTTACTCATCTGACCATGAGCAATACATATTTTAGCTTCTGGAACTAATTGTTTAATCTTAGATGCCATTCCTTCAATACTAGCTACTCTATTATGAAGAATAAATATTTGACCATCTCTTGATAATTCTTTATAAATAGCATCTTTAACTATTAAATCATTCTCTTGAATAACATAAGTTTGTACAGGGTATCTATTAACAGGTGGAGTATCAATAATTGATAAATCTCTTAAACCACTTAAAGCCATCTTTAAAGTTCTTGGTATTGGTGTAGCACTTAAAGTAAGAACATTAACATCATTTTTATATTCTTTAATCTTTTCTTTATGAGTAACACCAAATCTTTGCTCCTCATCAACTATTAATAATCCTAATTTATTAAATTTAACATCATCACTAAGTAATCTATGAGTTCCAAATACTAAATCTATAGTACCCTTTTCTAATCCTTCCAATATTCTCTTTACTTCCTTAGAAGAAGTAAATCTATTAAGTAAGGCTATTTCAATTGGATAATTTTTAAATCTATCTAAAGCTAACTCATATTGCTGTTTAGAAAGAATAGTTGTAGGACATAAATAGAATACTTGTTTATTATTAACTATTGTTTTAAACATAGCTCTAAATGCAACTTCTGTTTTACCAAAACCTACATCCCCACATAATAATCTATCCATAGGTACTTCAGAACTTAAATCTTTATCAATATCTTCAATAGCTTTTAATTGGTCAATTGTTTCATCATAAATAAATTCAGAACCAAATACAGCTTCTTCTGCATATGATTTAAATGGTGTCGATTTAACATTAGATCTAGCAGCATATAGTTTAATTAATTCCGAAGAGATGTCTTTAATCTTATTACGCATCTCTCTTTTCTTTTTAACCCAACTAGTACTATTCAATCTATCTAATTTAGGAACACTACCTTCTTTACCAGCATACTTAAATATTGTACTTATCTTTTCTACTGGAATATAAACTTTATCATTACCATAATAATTAATTTGAAGATAATCTTTTTTTAATCCATTCTTAGTTAAAGTAATTACTCCATTATAAATACCAACACCGTGTTGACTATGTACTACATAATCCCCACTACTAAGCTGACCAAAGTCCTTTATCTTCTTACCTATACGGTAACTATTCTTATAATTAATTGTTGCGTTCTTTGTTCTTTCAATATCATTTTCAGATATTACTACATACTGATCAAAAACAAATCCATTATTAATCTTTTTATATAAAATATTTATCTCCTTGTTGATAAGTCGATTGTTTTTAACAACATGATAACTTTCAAGGAATGGAACTAAACTTTTCAACTGATTTTCTTTGCTTAAACATAAAACTACAGTTTTATTTCCCAAAAGTTGCTTACTACAATATTTCCCAAGTAATTCAAAATCACTATTAAAATTTTCTATCTCTTGAGATTTAAAGCTTAATACTTTCCCATAATCATTATCATTTACACTATTTAAATACATTACATGCTTATAATTAATATCTTCCCAATCATACATGTGCTTTTTTGTTTGTTCAGTACTTTCATTATACTCATTAATATCATCAACTAACTTAGCATATGATAATTCTATTTGATCTCTATTAATCATCAATAACCATGGATCATTCATATAATCACATAAAGAACTATATGAATCAGATACTACTTCAGTATAAGGCTTAATCTTAATACTATCTATTTCCTTAATAGATAATTGAGTATTCTCATCAAAATATCTAATAGAATCAACATCATCTCCAAAGAATTCAATTCTAATAGGATGTTCTTCATCTATAATAAATAAATCAATAATATATCCACGAACTGCATATTCACCAGTAGTAGTAACAACACTCTCTCTTATATAACCATACTTATCTAATAGTTCCAGTATATCTTCCCTTTCTATACTAGTATTTTTATCTAAATTAAATTCTAAGTTACTAGTATTATTCATATCAGGTAAGAATCTTAAATAACCCATTAAATTAGTAACAACAATACATTTATTTACCGTTCTAATTCTTTCTAAGGTTTCTAATCTCTTAATCTTTAAATCAGGACTTATTGCAACAGCAACACTAGTTAAAAAATCGTCCATGGGAAATAAACACACATCTTCAGTATACGTTTTTAAACTCTCATAAAACATATTAGCTTCATACAAGGTATTAGCTAAAACAAGGACGTTTTTATTTTCACTATTAAATAAATTAAGCACGTAAAAAACGTTTAACTCTCTTGTTAAACCAGTAATAGTTAATCCGTTTTCATACTTAAAATATTCATTTAAAAAGTCCATATTACTTTTCCTTTGTATTATAAATATTCATTGTTCTATCAATACCATCCTTAATAAAACAATTAATAATCTTCTTAAATATAGGTAACATACCTTCAAACAATTCTTTATCAGTTTTACTAAACTTACCTAACACATAATCTTTAGTATCTATACTACGATCATGAGAAATACCTATCTTAAGTCTAGCAAAATCTTGTGAACCTAAACGATTAATTATAGATTTAATTCCATTATGTCCACCTGCACTACTATCTACTTTAATTTTATATTTCCCAAAAGGTAAATCTAAATCATCATGTATAACTAATAAATCTTCTAATTCAATATTATAATAATTCATAAACTCAACAACAGCATCACCAGAAAGATTCATGAAAGTTAAAGGTTTAACAAACAAAACCTTCTCACCATTAATCATCTCTGTAGTATACATAGCATTGAACTTTTCCTTCCAAGAATTATTTCCCGGGAAATAATCTAATACCATAAAACCAACATTATGTCGAGTATTTTGATAATCTTTACCTGGATTACCTAGACCTACTATCATCTTCACGATTATCTCCCCTTTCAAAGATATTCTTATAACTCTTTAAACTAGAAATGTCAATTGGTGGCATAATCTTTAAACTACCACTATTTCCATTCTTAACTGCTTTAATTAAAACCATTATAGCGTCTTTATTAATATTCGAATAAATAAATTGCAATTGTTTTACATTAAATCCATTATTTCCCAAGCAATTAATAATTTCTTCAAGACGATCACATCTATGAACTAAATAAAATATTCCTTTATTCTTAAGTATATATTTAGCAGATTTAATCATGCTATCTAAATCCATCGTAATCTCATGCCTTGCAATAGCTTTTTCCTTATCTTCATTAATTAAAGAATTATTTCCCAAATATTTAAAATAAGGAGGATTACACGTAACCACATCAACAGATTCATCTGGGAAATACTTTTTAACGTTAGTTATATTATCATTAATTAACTTAATTTTATTTCCCAACTTATTATATTCGATACTTTCTTTACCTAAATTAAAGATACTTTCTTGTATTTCCATACCAGTAATATTAGCATTACACTTAGTAGAAAGAATCAAGGGAACTGGGCCATTACCACTGCAAAAATCTACTATTTGATTTATAGTAGACCCCATATCAACAAATTCAGCTAGTAATATTGAATCTAACGAGAACTTGAATTTATCACTATCTTGATAAATATAAAGTCCATAGTCAAATAAATCATTTAGAACTTTTGACATCTCCTAACTCAATCTCCTTAATATTACCATCTATATCAACTTTATATTTTCTTTTTAATATATCAACAGATATTACTTTACCAGATCCAAAATCAGTTTTAACTGTTTGACCAACACTAGGCATTCCAACTTGGCATCTAGCATATTCTTCATCTTCGTATGTTAAACAACACAACAATCTTCCACATTGACCATTAATCTTTGAAGGATTTAAGGCAATATTTTGATTCTTAGCCATATTCATCGTAACAGAATCTATATGATTTAAGAATGTAGAACAACAAAGAGGTCTTCCACATTGTCCAATTCCACAAATATTACGTGCTTTATCTCTAGCGCCAATTTGACGAAGTTCAATTCTAGTTTTATACATACCAGCTAATCTTTTGGCTAATTCCCTAAAATCAACTCTTTCATCAGCGATAAAATTGAATAATAATTGTTTTTTATCTAAAGTATAATTAGCATCTAGTATATTCATTTCGAGACCTAATTCCTCGACTACTTTTCTCGCTTCTTTGACACATTTCTCAGCTTCTGCAAGATTTTTTAAGTAATTGTCCTTATCTTTAGACGATGCAACACGGACTACTTTTTTCATATCTTCAACAGGAATATTAATTTTATCATTATCAGCTTTATACATTACTTTTCCATATTGAATTCCTTTTTCTGTTTCAACAACAACATAAGATAATTTTTCAATTTCTAAATCTTCTCCATTAAAGTAATATATCTTGCCTTCATTCTTTAAGGTTATTCCATAAACATTACTCATAATAATTCCTCATTTCTATTACGAATTTATCTAAAACTAAATCAATATTACAATTACTTTTAATATACTTAATTATTTGTTCAATTAAAACAATAATATTAATTATGTTTTTTTGGGAAATATTCTTAATCATTTCAACTTTATCTTTTCGATTAGAAGAAATGCAATCTTTTAAATAGTATAACATAGTTCTAAAAAATATTTCCCACTCTATTCTATCTTTGTATAAAGAAGACATATGTGACTTATTATAAACTATATCTTCTTTATTTTTAAAAATACTATTTAAATATAATTTAACATCAATCAAGACATCTTCATTTAATCTAACATCAATATCATTATCATAATAAACACTAAATATTTGACATCTACTTCTTATGGTATTGATAACTGTTTCTTTATTATTAGTAATAAAAATACCAATAATATTATCTTCTGGTTCTTCCAAAAACTTTAATAAAGTATTAGCACTACTTGAATTAAATCTTTCTGCTCCATTTATAACATAATAATTATTTTCAGTATAAACAGGCTTAGTACTAAATCTTTCCATCATATCAAGAATTTGATCTTTTTTTATAAATTGACCATCCGGAACAATAGTAATTAAACTAGGTAAATTATTAGAATCAATTAATACATCAGTATCAATTCCTTCAACTTGCTTTTCTTTACAAATACTTTTAATAAATTCTAATACATCATCGTAACATCTATCGGGATCATTAGTTTCAAGCAAAAAAGCATGAGCTAATTTATTCTCATGATATCTCGTAAGTAGATTATTAAAAATATCTTTACTATTGTTCATAAAACCACCCTTGTAAACAATTAAGATATCTTCTTACGATCTGATAAAGCCCTGTCTAAGGTAATTTCATCTAAATAATCTATTTCAGCACCCATAGGAATACCATAAGATAATCTAGAAATTTCAACATCTTTACCTTCAAAAATCTTCTTTATGTATAAAGTAGTTGTTTCTCCCTCAATAGTTGACTTTAAAGCTATTATTAATTCAGGTTTATCTAAATTATTTACTCTATCTACTAAAGAAGAAATATTAATATCTTCAGGATTAACATCATCTATAGGTGAAATAAGACCATTTAAGACATGATAAACTCCATTATAGTTTCCAGCCTTCTCAAAAGCAAAAACGCTCTTATAATCCTCTAAAATGCATATAACGTTCTTATTTCTATGTTCATCAGAACAAATAGAACACATTTCTTGATCCGTAATATGTCCACAAACAGGACAAGGATGAAGATTATTCTTAGAATCTATCATCGATGCAGCAAAACCTTCTACATCCTCACTTGATAAATCTAATAAAGAAAGAGCCATTCTTTCAGCACTTTTTTCGCCAATACCGGGTAACTTACGAAAGTAATTAATTAAGTCTTCTAAAACTCTTGGGTATCCCATATTAGAACAAACCACCTAATTGATTTCCATAAGCACCTAAAGCGCTTTCAGTTTCTTTATCAATCTTATTCATAGCATCATTAACAGCTATAACTAACATATCTTCAATCATTTCTTTATCATCATTTTCAATATCTTGTTTAATTTTTGCTGAAACCATTCTTTTATCTCCAGTAAAAACAACATCAACTAATTCAGAAGAACCAGTAAATTCCTTTTTATTTACCTCATCTTTCTTCTTCATAATATCCTTTTGCATCTTTTGAGCTTGTTGCATTAATGCTTGCATATTCATAATAAAATCCTTCTTTCTATTCTATTTCAAATGTACCAAATATTTCCTCGGCTACACTCTCAATATTACTTTTTTTATCAACAGATTGTTGATTATCTTCTTTTTGAGGTAATTCCTCATCAATATATTTATATTCTACTTTATTTTTCTTGTTCAATCTATATTTTTCAGTTTCATTTTTCCATTTTGTAGAACTTAAAGCAGCAAATCTAACTTTATTTCCCGAATACTTTTCATACATTTTTTCTAAATTATTAATAGAATCATTAATTAAATCATTAGTAGATTCTACTTTACTTTGAATTAAAATATATGAATCAGAAGCAGCCAAAATCGAAGTATCAGCAATTAAAGAAATTAAACTACGATCGTTAGCCATTAGGTAATTAAGGAAATCAACCCATGATTTACTTACTTCGGTCTTTTTAGTTTTTGAACAATCTACAAAACAGTTGTTAATTCTTATATCTATGTCAAAATTTGTTGTATTGTTGATAACTTCTGCTTTCTTAACTTCATCTTCTTCTACAACATTGATATCTTCATCATTTATATTGTCTAAAGGCATATCTTCGGTATTTTTATCATTTGTAACTGGTATCTCGTTTTCAGAAATTAAATTATTTCCCAAAGAATACTTAATGCTACTTGCATTATCTGATTCTTCTTTTTTTATACTAACAGAATTATTTCCCGAAATATATTTAAGCAAAACAATTTCAATTAAAGAATATGGATCAACATTAATATTAATATTTCCCAAGCATTCATTCAAATCAAATATCAAAGAATAAATATCTTCAAAATATAAACCATAATCCTTTTTACCTAATTTAATATCAATAGCATACTTACGTAACTCTTCGATAAGTTTTTTAACAAAAACAGCATAATTATTTCCCGACTTACTAATATCAGAAATTATATCTAAAAGTAATTGAACATCACTATTTCCCAAAGCTTCTAATAACTCATCTACCCTTTTAACAGAAACACTACCAAAATAAGAAGAAACTCTATCTAAAGTTATCTTTGAATCATCACTGGACAATTGATCAAGCATTCCCAAGGCATCTCGCATACCGCCAGCAGAGATTAAAGCTATTTCATTTATTGCTGAATCTTCAATTTTGATTTTTTCTTTTTTACAAACAAAATTCAATCTTTCAACCATAGCGTCCATACTAACTGGTTTAAAATCAAATCTTTGACACCTAGAAAGTATAGTAATCGGTACATTTTGAATATCAGTTGTTGCTAAAATAAACACCACATGAGACGGAGGCTCTTCCAAAGTAAGTAATAATGCATTAAAGGCACTAGTTGTAAGCATGTGAACCTCATCTATAATATATACTTTATATTTTGAAGTTGAAGGAACTAATTTTACATTGTTGATAAGTTCTCTTATTTCATCTACTCCATTATTAGAAGCTGCATCAATTTCAATAATATCCGGATTTTCATTAAAAGATAAACAAGCTTCACATTTACCACAAGGATTACCATCAACAGGATGTTCGCAATTCAAGGCTTTAGCAAAAATCTTAGCACTACTAGTTTTACCAGTTCCTCTTGGTCCAGTAAAAATATATGCATGAGAATTTTTACCAGTAATAATAGCGTTTTTTAGCATCCTAACTGTATAATCTTGTCCTACAATACTATCAAAAGAATCAGGTCTGTATTTCCTGTATAAAACCTTATAACTCATACAAAAACCTCCCGCAATTTATTATACCACAAAAAAAGAGGTTTTCACCTCATATTATCAAAAAAATCTGTTAATAACTTATTTAATTTTTCCTTATAATCATCGTACCCTAAAATTTCATTTTTATTAATAGAAATATTCAAAGTAGAAGATTGTTTACTAGGTAAAAAATAATAAACTTTATCTAATCTTGATTCCTTTATAACAATAGAACACATATCACATGGTTCTAATGTAACAATCATGTAATATCCATCTAATCTCCAATCACCTAACTGTTCTTCTGCTTTCAAAATACAATTAATTTCAGCATGTCCTAATACATTTTTATTCTTTTGACGATTATTTCCAGCAATTGCTACTAAACAATTATCTGAACTATTAAAAATAGCAGCTGAAACTGGAATTTCCTTTTCATTATATGAATTCTGAGCATATGTAATTAATTGATCTAAAACATTATTATCTATTTTCATAAATATCACCCATAAAAAAATGTGCACACAGCTAGGGATTGATGTGGCTGCTACCTTCCGGTCCTGACCAGGTTACAATATATCTGTTGCACAAACTTAATATAACAAAACTTCGAAAAAAAAGCAAACTAAAACTATGTTTCACGTGGAACATTGTAAAAGAATTATAAATATGTTTCACGTGGAACATTAATATAATAATCAAGATATAAGTTTCACGTGGAACATTAATGTAATAATGAAGATATATGTTTCACGTGGAACATTAATGTAATAATCAAGATATATGTTTCACGTGGAACATTGTAAAAGAATTATAATTATGTTTAACATGAAATATGAAAATAGATTGTTGATAACTATAACAATGAAATAAAAATTAATTACAAAATTATTTCCCGGGAAATATAATACAAAATAAAAAAGATAATGCTATGTGGATAACATTACCTTTAAATTATTTCCCGGAATTATATTTCTTCATCAGATGATTCTATTGTTACTTCTTCTAAATCACTGTCTAAATTATCTTCTACAGCTTCACTAGCCTCTTCAACAGGCATATCTTCGGCAAATTCCTCTTTTTGATTATTTCCCAAATCAACATTCTGTTGATTATTTGTTTCTTCGTTGTTGATAACTTCATCTTCTACAGGAAGTTCTTCTTCCTCTTTTTCTTTATCAACTAAACTTATTGAAGCTACTTGGTTTTCTTCTTTAAGATTAATCAATCTAACACCTTGAGTAACACGACCTAATACATTAATTTGATCTAATGGCATACGCATAACCATACCACCATCAGTAATTATAACTAGATCTGTTTCTGGTCTAACAATTCTAAATGAAGCGATATAACCATTCTTATCAGTAACACTTAAGGCTTTTACACCTTTGCTACCACGTTTAGTTTCACGGTATTCACTAACCTTAGTTTGTTTTCCATATCCTTTTTTAGTAACAATTAATACAGTATCGTCTTCTGTAGCAATTGCAGCACCAATACAAGTCGCATCATCAAGTTCAATACCTTTAACTCCAGATGCTGTTCTACCCATTACACGAACTTCTTTTTCGTTGAATTTGCACATTCTACCATTACTTGAACCTAGAAGTACTAAATCATCTCCAGATGTCTTCATAACGGCTATTAATTCATCATCTTCTTTTAATGTAATACAAATCTTACCAGATTGACGAATATTCTTAAATTCTTCAAGAGCTGTACGTTTAACAAGTCCTGACTTAGTTACAAATAATAGATTACTAATCTCATCAACCTTATCACGGTTAATCTTAACGATTGAATTAACCTTCTCTTCTTTCTCTACTTGAATCAAATTAACAACTGGAATTCCCTTAGATTGTCTACTAAATTCAGGAATCTCATATCCTCTTAATCTATATACTTTACCTTTATTAGTAAAGAATAATACATCATCATGAGTTTCAATATTAAGCATATGTTCTACGAAATCCTCATCATTAGTTGTCATACCTTTAATACCTACTCCACCACGATTTTGAGCCTTAAATGTATCAGAAGTCGTTCTCTTAATATAACCATTTGTAGTTAAAGCAATAATAACGTCTTCATTTGGAATCAATGACTCATCTTCAATATAATCAATTGCTGTCATATCAATATGAGTACGTCTTTCATCAGCAAATCTATTCTTAATTTCAGTCATTTCTTCTTTAATAATATTAAGAACTTTCTCTTCGCTAGCTAAAATAGATTTTAATTCCTCTATTTCTTTTAATAACGCAGCTAATTCTTCTTCTATTTTATCTCTTTCTAAGCCAGTTAACCTACGTAATCTCATTTCTAAGATAGCTTGTGCTTGAATCTCAGTAAGACCAAATCTTTCCATTAATCCATTTTGAGCTTCAACATCACTCTTAGAATTTCTAATTAATTGAACTACTTCATCAATATTATCTAAAGCAATCTTTAATCCCTCTAAAATATGAGCTCTCTTCTCAGCTTTATCTAAATTGAATTTAGTTCTTCTAATAATAACTTCTTTTTGGAAATCAATATATTTAACAATAATATCTTTAAGTCCTAAAGTTTTAGGTACTCCTTGATCTAACATCAAGAATATAATACCAAAATTAGTTTGGAAATCAGTATGTTTATATAATTGATTTAATACTACTTGAGCATTAGCAT
>JAEEGL011131274.1_pt1 | contig 13800 bp, 9 predicted proteins | sample 9134231 | NCBI WGS metagenome assembly JAEEGL01 (sample SAMN16246548, study PRJNA631951) | gut metagenome | biome: gut microbiome; feature: rumen; material: fiber-attached | host: Bos | place: Iran: Karaj | collected 2018-10 | reverse complement strand
GATGGCGTCGAGGGCGTTGAGCAGACAATATTTCTTGTATCCGTTGATTTCGAATCGCTCGCTCTTTCCGGTGGCGAGGTTGGTGACGGTCTGGGCCGGCACGTCCACCCTCACTTTCAGGTCCGGATCGGCGGCTATGCCGGCGAACAGTTCGGCGAGGAATCCTTCGGAGACCACCACCGGAAGCACGAAGTTGTTGAGCTCGTTGTTCTTGTGGATGTCGGCGAAGAAACTGGAAATGACCACCCTGAAGCCGTAGCCCGCGATGGCCCACGCGGCGTGCTCGCGGCTGGAGCCGGAGCCGAAGTTCTTGCCCGCCACGAGTATCTGGCGCTTGCCTTCCGAGGGCTTCACGCCGAATGCCGGGGTATTGAGCACGAAGTTCTCCCTCGGGTTGCCGTCCTTGTCGAAGCGCCAGTCACGGAAGAGATTGTCTCCAAAGAACTTCTCGTCCCTGGTAGTGGCCTTCAAGAAGCGCGCGGGGATTATCTGGTCCGTGTCCACGTTCTCGAGCGGAAGCGGCACGCAGGTGCTTTCTATGATGTCGAATTTCTGTTTCATAGCAATTCTCTTGGATCGGTGACGACTCCCGTGACGGCTGCGGCAGCGGCGGTGAGGGGACTTGCCAGCATGGTGCGGGAACCCGGGCCCTGGCGGCCCTCGAAGTTACGGTTGCTGGTGGAGACGCTGTATTTGCCGGCGGGAATCTTGTCGTCGTTCATCGCGAGGCAGGCGGAGCAGCCGGGCTGGCGTACCTCGAAGCCGGCGGCCTCCAGGACCTTGTCCAGGCCCTCTTCCTCTATCTGGCGGCGTACGGCCCAGGATCCGGGGACGAGCCAGGCGGTCACTCCTTCGGCCTTCTTCTTCCCGCGGACGATGGATGCGAACGCGCGGAAGTCCTCTATGCGTCCGTTGGTGCAGGCGCCGAGGAAGACGTAGTCCACCTTGTGCCCGAGCAGTTTCTGCCCTGCGCTGAAGCCCATATAGTCGAGGGACTTCTGCGCTGCGCCGGCGGGGATGCTTCCGTCCACGGGCATACCCATTCCGGGATTGGTGCCATAGGTGATCATCGGCGGGATTTCTGCCGCGTCGAAGACCAGTTCCTTGTCGAAGACGGCGTCGTCCCCGCTGCGGAGGGTCTTCCAGTAAGCGACCGCCTTGTCCCAGGCCTCTCCCTTCGGGGCATATTCGCGGCCCTTGAGATATTCGAAGGTGGTCTCGTCAGGAGCCACGAAGCCGCCGCGCGCGCCCATCTCTATGGAAAGGTTGCACAGGGTCAGCCTGCCCTCCATCGAGAGGCTGCGTACGGCTGAACCGCGGTATTCCACGAAATAGCCGGTGGCGCCGCTGGTGGTCAGTTTCATCATCAGCCAGAGGGCGACGTCCTTTGCCGTGACGCCCGGGCCGAGTTTGCCTTCCACCCTGATGCTCATGGACTTGGGCTTCTGCTGGAGGATGCACTGGGAGGCGAGGACCATCTCCACTTCGCTGGTACCGATGCCGAATGCGACCGCGCCCATCGCTCCGTGCGTGGAGGTGTGCGAGTCGCCGCAGACAATGGTCATTCCCGGCAGGCTGAGGCCTTTCTCGGGTCCCACCACGTGGATGATGCCGTTGTCCGGGTCCATCATCCCGTAATGGGTGAGGCCGAACTCCCTGGCATTGCGCTCGAGGGCGTCCACCTGAGCCTTGGAAACAGGGTCTTCGATGGGCTTGTCCTGGTCGTGGGTCGGAGTGTTGTGGTCCGGCATGCAGAAGATGCGCTCCGGACGGAGGCACTTGACTCCCCTCGCCCTGAGGCCGTCGAAGGCCTGCGGGCTGGTGACCTCGTGGCAGTAGAGCCTGTCTATGTAGAGCTGGGTCGGGCCGTCCTCGATCATGGAGACGACGTGCGAATCCCAGATCTTGTCGAAAAGAGTGTTCATCTACGCCTTCTTGAATTTGTTGATGCAGTCGATGTAGGCCTCGACGGATGCGGTGACGATGTCGGTGTCGGCACCGAAGCCGAAATAAACGTGGCCGTCGTGCTCCACCTGCATGTGCACCTTGCCCACGTCATCGGAGCCCTTGGTTATGTTCTGGATGGTGAATTCCTTGATGGTCATGTGGCGCTTGATGATGCCCTTGAGCGCGTTGATGGCCGCATCCACGGGGCCGTTGCCCTTGGCGGCAGCCTCGAACTTCTCTCCGGCGATATCAAGGCCAATGCTGGCGACGGGCTGGAGTCCCCTTCCGCTGGTGACCTGCAGATAGTCGAGCTTGACGTGCGCCTCCTCGGCGTGCTCGGCACCGGCCAGCAGGAGAAGGTCGTCGTCGGTGATGCTCTTCTTCTGGTCGGCGAGCTTGAGGAACTTCTGGTAGAAATTGTCGAGCTTCTCGTCGGACATCTTGATTCCGAGCACCTCGAGCCTGTACTTGAGCGCCGCGTGGCCGCTGCGGGCGGTGAGGATGATGCTGCTGTCGTCTATGCCCACGTCCTTGGGGTTGATGATCTCGTAGGTGCTGGCCTCCTTGAGCACGCCGTCCTGGTGGATGCCGGAGGAATGCGCGAACGCATTGCGGCCGACGATGGCCTTGTTGGCCTGCACGGGCATGTTCATCAGGCTGGACACCATGCGGCTCACCGGAGTGATCTTGGTGGTGTTGATGTTGGTCTCGAGAGGCACGTCGGAATGGCACTTGAGGATCATGGCGATCTCCTCGAGCGCGGTGTTTCCCGCACGCTCGCCCACGCCGTTGATGGTGACCTCGCACTGGCGGGCGCCGTTCAGGAGGCCTGCCATGGTGTTGGCGGTAGCCATGCCGAGGTCGTTGTGGCAATGGGTGGAGATGATGGCCTTGTCTATGCCGTCCACGTGATCCACCAGATACTTGATCTTCGCGCCGTATTCGGCGGGGAGGCAGTAGCCGGTGGTGTCGGGGATGTTCACCACGGTCGCGCCGGCCTTGATGACGGCCTCCACCACGCGGGCGAGGAACTCGTTGTCCGTGCGTCCGGCATCCTCGGCGTAGAATTCCACCTCGTCCACCAGGTTGCGGGCATAGGTGACCGCCCTTACGGCGCGCTCTATGATCTCCTCGCGGGTGCTGTTGAACTTGTACTTGATGTGGGAGTCGGAAGTTCCGATTCCGGTGTGTATCCTCTTGTGCTTGGCGTACTTGAGGGATTCCGCAGCGCAGTCGATGTCCTTCTGCACGGCCCTGGAGAGGGCGCAGATGGTGGGCCAGGTAACGGCCTTGGAGATCTCCACCACGGAATTGAAGTCACCCGGGCTGGAGATGGGGAATCCGGCCTCGATGACGTCCACGCCGAGTTCCTCGAGGGCCTTGGCCACCTGGATCTTCTCGACCGTGTTGAGCTGGCATCCGGGCACCTGTTCCCCGTCGCGCAGGGTGGTGTCGAAAATGTATATCCTCTTGTTCTCCATACTATTTGTTGTTTTCGGGACGGAGCGCGCGCACGGTGACGGCGGTGCGCCACATTTCACTTTCGCGGAGCGCCTTGAGTTCCTTTTCGAGGCCCTCGCGGTAGTCCGGCTTGCTGTTGCTGTCTATGGAAATCTGGGCCTCGTGGCCGCATTTGACGCTGTCGTAAAGCTTCTGCATCACGGGCTTGATGGCATCGTGGAACGGTCCCATCCAATCCAGGGCGCCGCGCTGGGCGGTGGTGCTGCAGTTGGCGTACATCCAGTCCATACCCTTTGCTGCGAAGAGCGGCATCAGGGACTGGGTGAGTTCCTCGACGGTCTCGTTGAAGGCCTCGCTCGGAGAGTGGCCGTTCTCGCGGAGCACCTCGTACTGTGCGCTGAGCAGGCCCTGGATGGCGCCCATCAGGGAACCGCGCTCGCCGGTGAGGTCGGAAGTAGCCTCGCGCTGGAAGGTGGTCTCGAAGAGGTAGCCGGAGCCTATGCCGATGCCGAGGGCGAGGGTCGTATCCATCGCCTTGCCGGTGTAGTCCTGGTAGACGGCGAAGGAAGAGTTGATTCCGCGGCCCTCGAGGTAGAGGGAGCGCACGGTGGCGCCGGAACCCTTGGGTGCGACCATAATCACGTCGATGTCCTTGGGCGGGACGCAGCCGGTGCGGTCGTTCCAGGTGATGGCGAATCCGTGGGAGAAATAGAGGGTCTTGCCGGTGGTGAGGTGGGGCTTGATGACGGGCCACACGGACATCACCGCAGCGTCGGAAAGCAGGCAGAGGATGATGTCTCCCCTCTCCGCTGCCTCTTCTATGCCGAAGAGGGTCTCGCCGGGCACCCAGCCGTCGGCTATCGCCTTCTGGTATGTCTTGCCCTGGCGCTGGCCTATGATGACGTCGAAACCGTTGTCGCGGAGGTTGAGCGCCTGTCCGGGGCCCTGGACACCGTATCCGAGGACGGCTATCTTCTTGCCTTCAAGGACTTCACGTGCGTGGTCGAGAGTGAATTCTTCGCGTGTGACCACGTTCTCTTCAACTCCGCCGAAATTCATTTTTGCCATAGTCTATCTGTTTTTTATTTGTTGTTCCTTTCCTTGAGAAACAGGGCCATCTTGTCGTGCTCGGACGCGGCCACTTCGTCCGAAACGAAATAGAACGCCTTGAGCACGTCCACCTTCTTCTCTATGAACTTCACCACCTGGGCGGCGAGTTCGGGAGTGGTGTTGACCCTGAATGTGAAATGGTGTATGCCCGGGAACTCCGACGGGAACACCGTCAGACTCTCGATATTGATGTTGCGTCTCGTGAATATGCTGGAGATCGAGGTCAGGAGTCCGACCTGGTTCTCGGAGTACACGGAGATCACGTACAGTTCATTCTGCGTCATGGTACCATTCGTCTTTGTTCAACATTATCTCGTCCACGCGCTTTCCGGGAGGGATCATGGGATAGACCATCTCGTTCCCGTTCACGTGTACGTCCAGGAGATACGGTTCCTTGGAGTCGAGCATCTCGCGCACCGCCTCGTCCAGGAACTCGCGGTCCTCCACCATGCGGTAGCGTATCCCGTAGGCCCTTGCGATGAGGCAGTACTCCGGATTGAGCATACGGGTCTGCGAGTAGCGCTCCCCGAAGAAGAGTTCCTGCCACTGGCGGACGTTGCCCAGCCAGTTGTTGTTCAGCATCACTATCTTGACGGCCACGTGCTCCTGCATTATGGTACCGAATTCCTGCACCGTCATCTGCAGGCCGCCGTCGCCCACGAAGAGCACGACGTTGCGCCCGGGAGCGCCGATCTTGGCGCCGATGGCCGCCGGGAGGCCGAATCCCATGGTTCCGAGGCCGCCCGAGGAGATGAAGCTGCGGGAGTTCACGAAACGGGAATACCTGGCCGCGGTCATCTGGTTCTGGCCGACGTCGGTCACCACAATGGCGCCGGAGAGCGACGCCTCGGCCACCTTGGCCACGACCTCGCCCATGTTGATGCTGCCGGATTCCGGACGCACCTCGGGCGCGACCACCTTCTCGTCCTCCACCCTCTCGTAGTTGCGGGCGGAGAAGGTCCAGTCGTCGTGGAAGGAGAAGCGCATCCGTTCGGTGATGGCGGCAAGGACCTGCCTTGCGTCACCGTTGATGCCCACGTCCACGTGGATGACCTTGTTTATCTCGCTGGGATCGATGTCGATATGGATCTTGCGGGCCTGGGAGGCATAGTCGGCTATCCTGCCGGTGACCCTGTCGTCGAAGCGCATTCCCACCGCGATCAGGAGGTCGCAGCGCTGCGTCATCATATTTGGGGCGACGTTGCCGTGCATGCCGGCCATTCCGATGTAATAAGGGAAGTCGGAAGGCAGTGCGCTGAGGCCCAGGAGCGTGCTGGTGGCGGGGATGCCGCCCTTCTTGAGGAAGGCCTTGAGCTGCTCCTCGGCGTGCGAAAGGATGATGCCCTGGCCGAAGATCACGAGCGGGCGTTCGGCTTCGTCGATGAGGCGCACGGCCTCGTCTATCGCGGCGGAATCAGGGGTCGGCACGGGCACGTAGCTGCGGATGAAATCGCATTTGCTGAACTTGTATTCAGCGGAACCGACCTGGGCGGTCTTGGTGAAATCCAGCACGACCGGACCCGGACGGCCGGTGGTGGCGATATGGAAGGCCTTGGCAACGGCTTCAGCCACCTCGGAGGCCTCCTTGATCTGATAGACCCACTTGGAGATAGGCGCCGTCATTCCCACGAGATCGGTCTCCTGGAAGGCGTCCGTACCCAGCTGGGCGGTACCGACCTGGCCGGCGATGACCACGATGGGGGTCGAGTCTATCATCGCGTCGGCGATGCCGGTGATGACGTTGGTGGCACCCGGACCGGAGGTCACCATCACGACTCCCGGACGCGAAGACGCCCGCGCATAGCCCTGTGCGGCGTGCACGGCGCCCTGCTCGTGGCGGACCAGTATGTGATTCAGCCTGTCGGTGTATGAATAAAGCTTATCGTAGACGGAAAGTATCTGTCCGCCCGGGTAGCCGAATATGGTGTCCACTCCTTCGGCGATGAGAGATTCGAGCAGAATCTCGGCTCCTGTAAGTATCTGTCCCATAGCTATTCCTCCCCGTCAATGATCCTGACCGCGCCCTTGTCCGCGCTGCTCACCATGGAGGCGTATGCCAGCAGGCTGCGCGAGACCTTGCGGTCGCGATGGGGCGGGGTGAACGCCTTGCGGCCGCGGGAGAGTTCCTCCTCCCTGCGCTTTGCGAGCTGCTCTTCGTCAAGTGCGACGTCGATGCGGCGCGACGGTATGTCTATGATTATCAAGTCCCCGTCCCTGACCAGGCCGATGTTGCCGCCGGATGCGGCTTCGGGCGAGATGTGCCCTATGCTGAGTCCTGAAGTGCCCCCGCTGAAGCGGCCGTCGGTGATGAGGGCGCATTCCTTGCCGAGGTGCATGGACTTGATGTAGGATGTCGGATAGAGCATTTCCTGCATTCCGGGGCCTCCCTTGGGGCCTTCGTAGGTGATCACGACGACGTCGCCACTCTTCACCTTGCCGCCAAGTATGCCTTCGCAGGCGGCTTCCTGGGAGTCGAACACCTTCGCGGGACCTTCGAAATGCCATATGCTCTCGTCCACGCCGGCGGTCTTGATGACGCATCCGTCCGCGGCTATGTTGCCGAAGAGCACTCCCAGCCCGCCGTCCTTCGTGTAGGCGTGCTCCAGGTCGCGGATGCATCCGTTCGCACGGTCCTTGTCGAAGGAGTCGTAATAGTTCTCCTGCGAGCCGAGGGTTATGTTGTAGCGCCCGCCGGGAGCGACCGAATAGACCTTGAGGGCCTCGGGCGTCACGCCGGGACTGGTTATGCACCACTTGTCTATCTCCTCCGCCAGGGTCATCCCGTCCACGCGGCGCAGCGAGCAGTCCACGAGTCCGGCCTTGGCGAGCTCGGCCATTATGGCCACTATGCCGCCGGCGCGGCCCACGTCCTGGATATGGTAGTTCCTGGTGTTGGGCGCGACCTTGCAGATGCACGGCACCTTGCGCGAGAGCGCGTCGATGTCGGCCATCCTGAAATCCACGCCGGCCTCATTGGCTACAGCCAGCAGGTGCAGCACCGTGTTGGTGGAACCGCCCATCGCTATGTCCAGGGTCATCGCATTGAGGAAGGCGCCGCGCACGGCTATGCTGCGGGGCAGCACGCTGTCGTCGCCGTCCCGGTAGTACTTGTATGCGTTCTCCACTATGAGCCTGGCGGCCTTCCTGAAGAGTTCGACCCTCTGCGCGTGGGTGGCGAGCACGGTGCCGTTGCCGGGAAGGGCCAGGCCGATGGCTTCGGTGAGGCAGTTCATCGAGTTGGCGGTGAACATTCCGGAGCAGCTGCCGCAGGTCGGGCAGGCGTGCGCCTCTATGGCGGCCACTTCTTCGTCGCTGACGGAGGGGTCCGCGGACCTGACCATCGCGTCTATGAGGTCGAGTTTCTCGGAACCCAGGACACCGGCCTCCATCGGACCGCCGGAAACGAAAACCGCGGGGATATTCAGGCGCATCGCGGCCATCAGCATGCCCGGGGTGATCTTGTCGCAGTTGCTGATGCAGACGAGGGCGTCGGCCTTGTGGGCCTGGCACATGTATTCCACGCTGTCGGCTATGAGTTCGCGGCTGGGAAGCGAATAAAGCATCCCGTCGTGTCCCATGGCGATGCCGTCGTCCACGGCTATGGTGTCGAACTCCGCGGCAAAGCAGCCGAGCTTCTCTATCTCGGCCTTGACGATCTGGCCCGCCTCGTGGAGGTGGGTGTGGCCCGGAACGAACTGGGTGAAGGAATTCGCTATTGCGATCACCGGTTTTCCGACTTGTTCCGGCTTCATTCCGTCGGCCCTCCATAGGGCCCTTGCGCCGGACATCCTGCGACCGGTGAAGGTCACATTGCTCTTAAGATCCATAACTACTTTTTCTAACCGCATACAAGATAGATAAAATAAACCGCAAAGGCAAACGGATTCGGAGAAATCGTGGGAAAAGCATCCTCCGGCGCTTGTCAGAGCGATTTTATTTGGAAGAATGCTGTATTTTCCATAATTTTGAAGGTTTAGAGTTTGTGGTGTATAAATGAAAGTACTGAAATTCGGCGGGACCTCGGTTGGCACGGCTGCAAGCCTGGCCAATGTGAAGTCCATTACAGACGCCCTCACTGAACCTGCAATCGTCGTCGTATCCGCACTCGGCGGAATTACCGACAAGCTCATAGTCACCGCAAGGCTTGCGGAGGCACACGATTCCACCTACCTGGACTGCTACGAAGCGATAGTCAGCCGTCATGACGAACTCATAGACGAACTGTTCGACGGCGAGACCGCGGCCGGCCTCCACGAAGACGTGGGTGCGCTGCTTGCGAAACTCGGGGAGCTGTACAAGGGCGTCTATCTCCTGGAAGACCTTTCCGACAGGACCCTGGACGAGATCGTCAGTTTCGGCGAAAGGATGTCCTCCCTCATCGTGGTGAAACTCCTGCCCGGCGCAAAGCTCTACAATTCCCTCGACTTCTTCAGGACTTACAGGCAGCAGGACAAGGACTTCCTGCACGCCAGCACCTACGAACTCGTACGCAGCGCCCTCGGCGGATTCGCCGGTGAATGCCGCATCGCAGTGGTTCCCGGATTCATCGCCCGCGACGTGGAGAACCGCCGCGTCACCAACCTCGGAAGGGGCGGCTCCGACTACACCGCCAGCGTGATCGCAGCGGCACTCGACGTACACATACTCGAGATCTGGACCGACGTGGACGGCTTCATGACCGCCGATCCTCGCAAGATCGACACCTCATACGTGATAGAGGAACTCAACTACGAGGAGGCGATGGAGCTCTGCAACTTCGGAGCGAAGGTCGTCTATCCCCCGACCCTCTACCCCGCCTTCACGAAGAACATAGAGATAGTCGTCAAGAACACCTTCAACCCCGCGGCGAAGGGCACCGTGATCAAGCGCGAATGCAACCACGGCTCCGCCCCCATCGCAGGCATATCCTCCATCGACGACACCTGCCTCATCACCATCTCCGGCCCGACGATGGTCGGTATCGCCGGCGTGGACAGCAGGATATTCAGCTCGCTCGCGGACAACTTCATAAGCGTCTTCCTCGCCTGCCAGTCATCTTCCGAGACCGGCATCTCCATCGGCGTGAGCCGCAAGGACGCCGAGAAGGCCTGCGAGGTCCTCAACAAGACCTTCGAGCACGAGATAAGCATAGGCGCGATGTCCACCATCACCTACAGGAGCGGACTCGCGACCGTGGCAGTGGTGGGAGAGAACATGAAGAAGACCCCGGGCATCGCCGGCAAGCTCTTCAGCACCCTCGGACGCAACGGCATCAGCATCATAGCCATAGCCCAGGGAGAGACCAAGAGCAACATCTCCTTCGTGGTGGAGCAGCAGTTCACCCGCAAGGCCCTGAACGTCATCCACGACAGTTTCTTCCTCTCCGAATACCAGGAACTCAACCTCTTCGTCTGCGGCGTGGGCACCGTGGGTGCGAAACTGCTCGAGCAGATTGCCGGACAGAGCGAGAAGCTGATGAAGGAGCGCAACCTCAAGATCAACATCGTGGGCATCGCCCGCAGCACCAAGGGCATCTTCGACCGCGCCGGCATAGACCCGAAGAACTACAGGGACAGGCTCGAGAACGGCATCCCGCTGGACATAGACAAGCTGCGCGACGAGGTGATAGGGATGAACATCTTCAATTCGGTGTTCGTGGACTGCACCGCCAGCTTCGAGGTGGCCACGCTCTATGAGGCCTTCTTCAACCACGGCATCTCCGTGGTGGCGGCCAACAAAGTAGCGGCTTCCTCCGACTACGGGACCTACCACAAGCTCAAGGAAACGGCCATGCGCCACGGCGTGAAGTTCCTCTTCGAGACCAACGTGGGCGCGGGCCTTCCCATCATCAACACCATCAACGACCTCTGCAACAGCGGAGACCGCATCGAGAAGATCGAGGCCGTGCTCAGCGGCACCCTCAACTTCATATTCAACACCATCTCCGCGGATGTCCCGTTCAGCGAGACGGTCCGCAGGGCCAAGGAGGAAGGCTATTCCGAGCCCGACCCGCGCATCGACCTGTCCGGCAAGGACGTGATACGCAAGCTGGTCATCCTTTCCCGCGAAGCCGGGTACAAGGTCAACCAGGAGGACGTGCAGGCGGAGCCCTTCATCCCCAAGGAGTTCTTCGAGTGCAGCCTGGAGGAATTCTGGGCCAAGCTCCCGAGCCTGGACGCGGGTTTCGAGGCCAGGCGCAAGGAACTCGAGGCCAGGGATGAGCGCTGGAGGTACGTGGCCAAGATGGAGGACGGCAAATACACCGTATCCCTCCGCACGGTCGGCAACCACCACTCATTCTACGTCCTCGACGGCTCGAACAACATCATCCTCATCACCACCGAGCGCTATCACAAGCACCCCATGCTCATCCAGGGCTACGGTGCGGGCGCAGGCGTGACCGCAGCCGGCGTCTTCGCCGACATAATGAGCATCGCAAACATCTAGGATTAAATTATGAAAATAGCCATCGTAGGGGCCAGCGGAGCCGTCGGGCAGGAATTCCTGAAAGTCCTCGACCAGAGGAGTTTCCCGGTGGACGAACTCCTCCTTTTCGGTTCGGAGAGGAGCGCAGGCCGCAAATACACTTTCAGGGGCCGGGAATATGAAGTCCGTCTGCTCCAGCACAACGACGATTTCAAGGGCGTCGACTACGCCTTCGTCTCCGCCGGGGCCGGAACCTCCCGTGAATTCGCATCCACCATCACCAGGCACGGAGCCGTGATGATAGACAACTCCAGCGCCTTCCGCATGGACGCCGACGTCCCCCTCGTGGTGCCCGAATGCAACGCCGAAGACGCGCTCGTCCGCCCGCGCGGCATCATCGCCAACCCCAACTGCACCACCATAATGATGGTGGTCGTGCTGCAGCCCATCGAGAAGCTTTCGCACATCAGGACCATCCACGTGGCCAGCTACCAGTCGGCTTCGGGTGCAGGTGCGCAGGCAATGGCCGAACTGCAGCAGCAGTATAAGGACATAGTGGAAGGCAAACCGGTGACTGTCAAGAAGTTCGCCTATCAGCTCGCATACAACGTCATCCCCCAGATCGACGTCTTCCAGGACAACGGATACACCAAGGAGGAGATGAAGATGTTCAACGAGACCAGGAAGATCCTACATTCGGACGTGCGCTGCTCGGCCACCTGCGTGAGGATATCCTCGCTCCGTTCCCATTCCGAGGCGGTCTGGATCGAGACCGAAAGGCCCCTGGAGGTCGGAGAAGTGCAGGCCGCGCTCGCAGCCGCCCCGGGAGTCACCCTCCAGGACGAACCCGATACCCTCACCTACCCAATGCCGCTCTTCACCGGCGGCAAGGACGACGTGTTCGTCGGGCGCGTCCGCAAGGACCTCGCAAACGACAACGGCATCACCCTCTGGCTCTCCGGAGACCAGATCAAGAAAGGAGCCGCCCTCAATGCAGTCCAGATAGCAGAATACCTCATAAGCAGGAAATAAGATGCCGAAAATCTCCAACAAGTCAGCTTCGATGCCCTCTTCGGCCATCAGGAAGCTCGTCCCCGTGTCCGACGCCGCGGAAGCCGCCGGAGTGAAAGTCTATCACCTCAACGTCGGCGCACCCGACATAAAGTCCCCGAAATGCGCCCTGGACGCCGTCGTGGACAAGTGCAGGGAGTCCGTCAACGTCTCCTATACCAATTCCGCCGGCCTCATCGAACTGCGCCGCGGGATGGTGGAGAAGTACTACAAGAAGATCGGCATCGATATCGACGTGTCCGAGATCCTCATAGACGTCGCCGGCAGCGAGGCCTTCTCGGTGGCAATGCAGATAGCCGCCGACGCTGGTGACGAAATCATTGTGGTGGAGCCTTTCTACACGAACTACAACACCTTCGCGATGCTCTACGGCATCACCCTCAAGGCGGTGCACACGGACATACGGGAAGGTTTCGCGCTCAAGTCCATAGACGAGTTCGAGAAGGTCGTCACCCCCAGGACCAGGGCCGTGCTCATCAGCAACCCCTGCAACCCGTCCGGAAAGCTCTTCACCAAGGAAGAAATGCTCGCACTCGGAGAATTCTGCCTCAGGCACGACCTCTTCCTCATTTCCGACGAGGTCTACAGGGAATTCTGCTACACCGACGAGCCGCACTTCTCCGCGATGAACATCCCCGGAATGGAGCAGAACGTCATCCTCGTGGACTCCGTCTCCAAGAGATACAACCTCTGCGGAAGCAGGATAGGATGCATCGTGTCCCATAACAAGGATGTCATGGCGGCTGCCCTGAAGTTCGCCCAGTCGCGACTCTGCCCTCCCCGCCTCGGACAGTATGCCGCACTAGGCGCGCTCGACACTCCGCAGAGCTATTTCGACGAGGTCAAGGCCGAATACATCCGCCGCAGGGACTGCGTGACGGAAGCGCTCAACAAGATGCCCGGAGTCTTCGCGCCCGTGCCTTACGGGGCGTTCTACGTGGTGGCCGAGATTCCCGTGGACGACGCCGGCAAGTTCGCCGCCTGGCTGCTCACCGATTTCAGGATGGACAATTCCACGGTGATGATCACCCCCGCCACCTCGTTCTACGGCACCAAGGGCATCACCAACCAGATCAGGCTGGCATACGTACTGGAAGTGCCCGAACTGCAGAAGGCGATGAAAATCTTCGCTGAGGCGCTCAGGCAATATCCCGGAAGGACAATCTAGTCAGGAAATACTTACTTGATGCGGTACGGCGCATCGTCGTAGAGCAGGAATCGTTTCGCCTTGCGGATCCATTTCTGCTCTTCCGTTTTCATATGCTCCTGCACGACGTCGAAGCTCAGGCGGCCGCGCAGATATTCCTCAGCCACCGGGTCGGCAAGCTTGCCGAAGAGGCCGTCGTACATCTCGAAGGCGCTGTAGCGGTCCGCGAAATGGCGCATCAGCATCAGGGTGTGCAGCAGCGAATGGTAGCGGGCGCCCGGCTGCAGCATGATCTGGTAGCCGAAGCAGCGCTCGTCCTTGTAGCGGCCGGCCGCCGGGGTGAAGCTGCAGGGTCGCATCATAACCCCTTGGGGAGTAGGCAGATAGCGCACGTCCTCCAGCTTGATGAAAGGGGCCCCGAAGTATTCGTACGGCCTGGTCGTGCCTATGCCCGGAGTGATGTTGGTGCCGTTCCAGAGGCCTCCGCCGGGATAGAGTTCGCAGGTGAACATCCCCGGGATGTCGGAAGCCGGTGCGATGGTCCAGGGAAGCAGGTCCTTGCCCACGTCCGAGCAGCGGGCGGAGATGACGTGGAGCGGGAACTTGGCGTCTATCTGCTCGTAGTACAGGCAGCAGAGTTCGCCGAGGGTGAGACCGTG
>JAEEGL010504097.1_pt1 | contig 13800 bp, 13 predicted proteins | sample 9134231 | NCBI WGS metagenome assembly JAEEGL01 (sample SAMN16246548, study PRJNA631951) | gut metagenome | biome: gut microbiome; feature: rumen; material: fiber-attached | host: Bos | place: Iran: Karaj | collected 2018-10 | reverse complement strand
TGTACTTTTGCATTTTGAAATAATTGACGCGTCATGAAGAAACGAATCTTGTTTGGAGCCGTAGCGCTGGTGCTGCTGACGGCTTCTTGCACCAAGGAGAAGCACTGTCGCTGCGCCGTGCTGAGCAGCCAACAGGTGCGCATCATCTCTATCACTCAGGGCAATTGCCACGATTTCACCACGGCCAGCTATCGCGACATCCTGGACCAGCTGCATGTGGATACGCTGGTCTGCACGGACTATCCCTTCGAGGCCGACTCAATGATTGTCTATCCCAACCAAAAGAAAGGAGGAGCCGAGTAATGAAGAAGGTTCTGATTGTTTTGGCCGCCTTGACCATGGTCGGCATGACGGCCGGATGCTCAAAAAGTGTGCGCTGCCGTTGCCAGGCAGTGGATGCTGTAGACGCCCAGGGGCGGCCGCTGGTCACCTATTTCGATGTCGAGAAGGGCTCGATGTGCAAGAAAATCACTAAGGTTGGTTTCGAACAGCTGCTGGAGGGCAAGCTGGTGAGGGACGTCTACCTGGTGAAGTGCGAGCGATCAAGCGATGACAACATTTAAGTCCCGCGCGGCAAGGGTCGCCGCCTTAGTGGTGCGAATGGCCTTGGGGGCATTCTTCATCACCTCGGCAGTGCTGAAACTACTGAGCATTGACGAGTTCGAGGTCTACTTGTTCTCGTACAATGTTCTGTCGCTGCGGGCGTCGATGCTGGCCGCACGGCTGGTGATTGCCGCCGAAGCGCTTGTGGGCATCGGGCTGATGGCCAACATCTGGAAACGTTTTGTGGACCTCAGCGCCCTGCTGATGCTGGTGGGGTTTACCGTTTTCCTGTGCTTCAGCACCCTCGCGGGCCGCAGCGAGAACTGCCAATGCATGGGGGCGATGATTGAGATAAGCCCCGTGCAATCCATCCTGAAAAATGCCGTGCTGCTGCTACTGTTGGTGTTTGCCATGGGCTCACGCCCGTGGGACTGGCATCCGCGCTGGTTCCTGTGGCTCCCGGCCGTGCTGGCCCCAGTGGTGGCGGTGTTTATCATCTCCGCGCCGGACAGCTGGCTTTTCGGCCCTGACGAGGAGGTGTACAACAGCGAGCTCCTCAAGGAGGCCATGGCTCCCGAAGGCGACTTGGCGGGCACAGGCATAGAAAACGGGCGCAAAGTGGTGGCGTTCCTGACGCCGGGCTGCGCCTACTGCCGCATGGCGGACGAAAAACTGACGCACATACGCCAGCGGGGCGACCTCGATTCGGCGGCATTCATATACCTGATACCCACACGGGACAGCCTCGGCACCCAGCCCAGCATGGACAGCACAACGTTCCATCAAGCGGCCTACCGGCTAACGAGCAAGACCTTTGCCCTGATCACCTACGGCCAACGGCCGATGGTCTTCCTGATGGAGGACGGCAGAGTGAAGGCCACGTGCCACTACCGCAACATTGACGAGGGGCAGATAACGGCCTTCCTCCGCAACGAGTAATACCTTTAACAATCCCTTTATGCACAGAAAAAGCTTCAATACTTGGGCTATGATATTGTTGGTGGCCGCCACGTGCCTTGCCGCCACGGCCTGCAACAAACGGTGCCGCTGCACCCGTAACAATCTGACGGTGGACTACTACACCCCCGACGAGCTGGAAGCCCGCGGCAAGAGCTGTGCCGAGATGGTCTATCTGGAAGGCCTCGCCACCAAATACTACAACATCTGCGAATGGGAATACTGAACCCTTGGTCACATACATCTTAGGTTCCAGTCGTGCCTACCTTCGCTCTTTATAGGTCAGTTCTCTAACATTTGTTCCTCATTTCTCTAAGGTATCGAGGAACAACTTGACCCCTAAGTGACCTACATCTGAACAAGAAGGAGCGAACCTGGAGACAAGCAAACACGTTTCGGCAAATAAGCATACGGAAGCCGGCGGCTTCAGCGTATGAGCGACACTGTGCCTGTGAGGGTTTTCCAGGCATTGTCCTTGCTGTCGATATAGCGGATGTAGTAGACGTAAGTTGCTTGCGGACAGGGGCGGCCGTCGTGGGTGCCGTCCCAGTGGCCGGTAAGGCCGTCGAACTTGTAGACGAAGTCGCCGCGACGGTCGAAGAGCATCACCTCTATCTGCCGAATATGGTGGCTACAGGTGACGGCAAAGAGGTTGTTGGTTGAGAGGTCGGGGGTGAAGATGTTGGGCACAAGCACCCATGTACTGTCCAAAGGCGGCTCGCCCCAATGGGGGATGACGACGAGGGTGTAGTAGATGATGCTGTCGCAGTTGTCGGAAATGGGGATGTAGATGGGGTGGTCGATAGCCTCGGTGCCGAAGGTGACTCCGTTAAAGACGTAGGGCAGCTCATCGGGGGCAATGGTATCGGACGTCCAGTAGCAATGGGGGCAGATGGTAAGGTCGAGGGTCCAGAGGGTGTCACACCCGGTCAGGGTGCGGTAGGTGGTGAGCTTGTAGATGCCCGTGGTCTCGAATTCCTCGCCTCGGAAAGTGTAGGTGCCTTCGCAGAGGGTGTCGGTAATGGTGCTATCGACATGGCCGGTGAAAAGGAGCGTGATGGACAGTGTGTCGTTGGGGATGGTGAAGCAGCCCTCCTTCTCGTAGGTGAAGATGGCTTGAACGGTGTAGCGACCGGCCGCGGGGAAAGTGTGGGGAACGGGTTCGTAGAAATCGGGCTGGCGATGGGAAAGGGCCAGACGGGTGCCGTCGCCAAAGTCCCAGTAGAGGCTGTCGGCAGGACGCCTATTGACAGCGCGGAAGTTGATGTGCTCAAAGTGGCACCATAGGGTGTCGGCAGGAATGGAGTCGGCAGAGCGTTCGTTGATGTAGAGCGTCAGGCCGGTGGATTGGAGGTGAGGCAGGTTGAAGACGGCAGCCTCCTCGGTGGCGACGGACGATTGCACGGCCATGAACCGACGGTTGGTGAGACTCTCGATGTGGTGGGTGCCTTCGGAGTTGAAGGAGTGTGACGGGGCAAAACGGGCATAACTGAAGGGGGTGCCTCTGATGGTGCTGAAGTAGGAGGCGACGGGGTAGTCGTCAATGCGCAGGGACGCCACGTCCTCGGTGCGGGAGAAGATGTAGAGGGAATGAAGGCGACGCTGGCGGTTGTTGTAATCGTCCTTCTCGGTAATGGTGCCGTAGTTGATTTGCCCATGGTGCCACCACTCCTCGGGGATGACGGTGAAGCCGCTTTCGTCACCGCGCTTGCTGATTAAGTTCTCGCTCTCGCGGGTGTAGACCTTGACGATGGCCGGATGGGAGGTTTCGATAAAGAGGGGTCCCTCCTCATAGGTCATCATGAACCAAACGGTCTGCCCCTTGTTGACAGACAGGTGGCGACTGTCGGAGGCTCCGCGGTGGGCTTCGATAACGGTAATGTCGGTATTGTCCTGAAGGCCTGTGATGCGGGTGAAAATTTGCTTGGAGTCGAGGATTGTGGGTATGAGGAAACGCGTGCCTGCAAAGCGGATGGGGATGGACTGTTCGAGAACCATGTCGCAGGTGCCAGGGTCATCTTTGTCATGATAGTCTATCGGCTCGCGGGGCACAAAGACAATGCTGCCACCTTCGAAGACGGCGAAGGGTTTGCAGTCGTGGGACTTGATATGGGTGCCTGAGAGGTCGACAATGAAAGTGTCGAGGCGCATAGTGTCGCCGGCAAAGTTGTAGTTAGTGATGTATGGCTGGTGAAGGGTGTCAGTGAGGTGGGAGCTCCAACGGATGTCGTAATAAGAGAAATAGGGGGCAAAGAGGGGGTAGTACTTTTCGCGGACCTCGCCACCATTGATGTGGTAGAGTTGCCCCGCGTTGAGGGTGAGTGTGATGGTGTCGCCCTTCTTACGGTTGAGGAAGTCCCAGTCGTTGAGCACGATGTCGACAACGGTGCTGTCCTCCACCCCGACAATGTCTATTATCTGGCTCATCTGTCTGATGATGTATTGATGGTTGAAGAAATCTAAGTGTGGAAAAGGCGTGATGGTGGTAGTATCCACCCGAGCATCATTGTCAATGTATATCTTAGGATAGACTTGAACCACATACTCGTCACGCAGTAGTTCGGTGGGGAGCACGTTGAGGGCCGTACTGACCCCAAGGGAATGAATCCAGATGAAGAGACTGATGGTGTCGGTGCTGGTGACATGGAAGGCACGGGGCTGGGGGAAGTTCATGGAGACGTTTGAGAAGTCGGCAAAGTGGTCCAAGGGCGTTGGGATGGTGATGGTGTCGGAGAAGCGGGAGTAGGCCTGTGGCACTTCGATATAGTTGGTGTCGGGGCCACACATTTGGCGGCGCATGATGTGCACGGTACGTTCCCAGCCCAACCATGGGGCGGAGACGGTCACGTCGCAGTCCCGTTCACTGACGACGTAGAGGCGGCTCTTATTGGGGGAAAGGCCATGGAAGGTACGGGGAAAGGCGACCCAGAAGTCGGTGCCCTGCGTGGCGAACTGGGCTCCGGTATGGTCGTAGGGATTGTCTATCTGCGCCGCGACAAACAGCGGAGAAAGCAACAGGAACAATAATAGTTTTCTTTTCATGGCAATTAGGTTAGGCAAAGGTCCGATTTATTATGTTCTTTTACGCAATTTGTTGCAAAGGCTGTTGAAGGCGCCCTTCCAGAGTGCCCTTTCGCACCAAAGGAACACGGCAACATAGAGGGCGACAAGCAGGGTGTTGAATGTCAAACGCCAGCCGAGGGCTTCGGGTTTGATCCATTGGCTGAGCCCGTAGAGACCCAAGGCAAGGACAAAATAGCCCGCAATGGTGGGGACGTTGTAGGGCACGGGGTTGCGGCGGCGCCCCACAAAATAGGAGAGCACCACACAGACTCCATAGCCAGCCACACCGCCCCAAGCGCAAGCCATATAGCCCCAACGGGGGACACCGATGATGTTCACCGCCAGCAGGACGGCACACCCTATGGCGGAGAAGACGGCACCCCACCATGTCTGGCCGGATAGCTTGTACCAGAAGGAGAGGTTGAAGTAGATGCTCATCAGTATTTCGGCCATCATGACAATGGGCACCACTCGCAGACCTTCCCAATAGCCCGAGTCAATGACGTACTTAAAGATGTCGAGGTAGGCCATCACCACAAGGAAGGCCAGAAGGGCAAAGATGACGAAATACTTCATTACTGCGGCTTGGCTTTCCTTCCCTTCCCGGCTGCGTCCGCCGCCAAAGACGAAGGGCTCGTAGGCGTAGCGGAAGGCTTGTGTTATCATGGCCATAATCATGGCAATCTTGACACAGGCTCCGTAGATGCCCAGCTGGACCTCGCCTTCGGGGCCGGGGACAAGGTGACGGTAGCAGATCTTGTCGGCCACCTGGTTCAGTATGCCCGCAATGCCGAGCAGGAGCAGCGGCCATGTGTAGCCCAGCATCTGGCGCACCATCTGGCGGTCGATGCCATGACGCAGGTATTTCAATTCGGGGAGGAAGCCGAGAGTGATGCCCGCCGTGCAGACAAGATTCACCGCAAAGACGTAGCCAACCTGCCAGTCGGGGTGGTACCATGCCATCAAGGACGGATGGGAGACGCTGAGTTTGGGCGCGACAAGGAAGACGAAAAGGTTCAACACGATATTGCAGACAATGAAGAGCAGCTTGAGTGCAGCGAACTTCCATGGACGCCTCTGGAAACGCAGCCATGCAAAGAAGATGGCCTGAAAGGCATCAATGGCCACCACGCAGCCCATCATCATCACAAATTCGGGGTGTTCGGTATAGCCCATGGCCGTCGTCACGGGATTCAGAAACAGGGCCAGCAGCAGCACAAAGAGGGCACTGACCCCGCCCACGGTCAAGGCGGAGGTGGAGAAGACCTGCTCCGCACGCTCCTTGTTTTTGTTGGCGAAATAGAAAAAGGTGGTCTCCATGCCGAAGGTGAGGATGACCAGCATCAAGGCGGTGTAGGCATACAACTCGGTCACCACCCCGTAGCCGCCTGTGGAGGCAGCTATCTTGTAGGTATACAGGGGCACCAGCAGGTAGTTGAGGAATCGCCCAACAATGCTGCTCACGCCATAGATCATTGTTTCGGAAAAGAGCCTTTTGAGTGAGTTTTGAGCCATAAGGAGATATTATTAATGTTTCTTAACGGCGGAAAGCCCTTTTTATTGTAACGCACAAAAAATAAAGTCTGTTTCTCTCATTCCGGACTTTGCTGTTGTTGCACAAGCCGAGAAGCCTCAGCGTGGCCGCATGCGGCTGCACCAACACTCAGCTCCTATCCACAGCAGAAGAGGCCGAAGGCAGTTAATTATTCTTAACTGCCCCTTCCATCAGTTGCAAGTACAGATATTTTTCGTACTTTTGCAATCCGATTATGGAAGGACACCACAGCAAAACACGGCTCATACTGCTTGCCCTCACGATGCTCATGGCGATGGCCTCGTGTGGCAAGAAAGTACAGATAACTGACTATTCCGTTATCCCGGAGCCGGAATACATGGTGCAGAAAGGGCGCTCCTACACCCTCTCCTCCTCCACACGGCTGTGCTTTACCAACCTGGGCCGCAACACTCCCACGGCCAAATACATTGCCAACACCCTGCGGCGCATGCATGTGCGCCCAGCCTTTATCGGCAGCCCCGAGAGCGACTGCATCCTCTTCTCCCTCAACGACACCCTCAATCCCGAACTGGGCGACGAGGGCTACCTGCTGCAGGTGCTGCCGGACGGCATTTTCATCAGCGCAAATACTGAGGCGGGACTGCTTTACGCTTTCGAAACCTTTGTCCAGATGCTGCCGCCGGACATCCTCACCACATCCTACTCCCACATCACCCTGCCGGAATGCACCATTCTGGACCGTCCGCGTTTCCCCTGGCGTGGCAGCCAGCTGGATGTGTGCCGCCATTTCTTCACCGTCAAGCAAATCAAACGCCACCTTGACCTCATGGTCTCCTACAAGCTCAACAAGTTCGTCTGGCATTTGGCCGACGACCAAGGGTGGCGCATTGAGATAGACTCCTTCCCTGCCCTTACGGACATCGGAGCCTGGCGTGTGGACCGCACGGACTATCCTTGGGGCAGTGCCCCGCCTCCGCGTCCCGGCGAGGAGGCCTCCTACGGCGGCTTCTACACCCCTGCCGATATTGCCGAGGTGGTTGAATATGCCGCCCAGCGAAACATTGAGGTCATCCCCTCCATCGACATCCCCGGCCATTGCAGCGCCATCCTTGCCGCCTATCCCGCCTTGGGGTGCGACGGACAGCCCCGCACGGTAGCCTCGGGTCCCTGCTGGCCCCACGACGCCACACTCTGCATCGGCAACGACTCCACACTCCCCTTTCTCTTCAACGTCCTTGACTGCATCTCTGCCCTCTTCCCATCAGAATATATACACATCGGCTGCAGTCCCTGCTCCACCGAGCCTTGGGAACAGTGTCCACGCTGCCAGTCCCTTAAACGCCGCCTTGGTCTAAGGACTGACACCGAACTGCAAGGATGGCTTGTGGGCCAGGTGGCAGAACATCTGTCCCGCAAAGGCAAGCGCATCATGGGCTGGGACGACATGCTGGATTGTGGGCCGATACCCGCCGATGCCCTCGTGACTGTTGCGCGGGGCGACAGTGTTGCCTCCATTGCAGCCCTGCTTGCACAAGGCATCGTCACCGCCGACCCCGACTACTGCTGTTTCGACTACTACCAAGCCGACTCGCTGCACCATCCCACTGCCACCCCCCAACTGCTCACCCTCCACCAGGCATACCTTTTCGACCCCATGCCTCACACGCTCCCTTCTGCCCAACAGAGCCATGCGCTGGGTTCCCTCTGCCTTCTATGGACGGACCACATCAACACCTACGACCAAGCCGAATACCAGCTCCTGCCGCGGTTGTGCAGTTTTGCAGAATGCCTATGGTCCAAGCCGGAAAAGAAGGACTGGAACCACTTCCGCCAGAAGATAGAGCAACATAAAACAAGGCTCACAGCCAGTGGCTACAACTATTGCCCCGGTTCCTTCCAGCCCCTCATCACCCGCTCGTTGCAGGGCGACCGCCTGCTGGTCACCATCGAGACGGAGGTGTCCGACTGCTTCATCTATTACACCACCGACGGGAGCGACCCCACGCCCGAGTCCGCCGTCTACACCTCTCCCCTGCTCCTTCCCCGCGGCACCATCCTTCGCACCCTCACCTACTATCAAGGGCAGCAGCGTGAAGGCATATACAGTTACACACTTTAGCCCTCAATTCATCCTTTTTTAATGAAAAAAACACTTGTCTACATCCTTCTCGCCTTGGCCGCCATCATCTGGGGCGTGAGTTTCATCATCACCAAACAACTCTTTGTCACCCAACCGCACATCACCGTGCTCATCATTCTTACCTTCCGCCTCTTCTTAGCCTCCGTCATCACCATCCCGGCGCTCCTCCTGATGCGCAAGCTGGAACCCATCCAGCGGGGCGACCTCAAATGGTTCCTCCTCCTGGCCTTTTGCGAACCCTTCATCTACAGCATCTGCGAAACCAGCGGCGTGCAACTCGTCAGCGGCAGCATGGCCTCCATCGTAGTGGCCACCATCCCCCTCTTCGTCCCCTTTGGCATGGCCGCCGCCTACCGTGAGAAAATACGTCCCATCACCCTTGCGGGCATTCTGCTCTCCCTTGTTGGACTTTCCGTCATGCTGCTCTTCGGCGCCAATCCCGACGGCTCCAACCTCGACGCCAATCCCCTCGGGCTCGCCTGGCTTGCCGGGGCCGTATTCATTGCAGTCATCTTCACCATCCTGCTCGTCAAACTCGTGGGGCGCTACAAACCCTTCACCATCACGGCCTATCAGAACCTCTTCGGCTGCCTCTATTTCATACCCATCATGCTGCTCATTGACGGCTCCCATCTGCCCCAGCTCTCCTACACTCCCCAATTCTTCCTCCTCCTACTGGTGTTAGGTGTATTCTGCAGCACTTTGGCCTACGTCTTTTACAACATCGGCGTGGCGCAGCTCGGTGCCACCGCCGCCTGCATCTTCACCAATGTCATACCCGGCTTCTCGCTCATTGCTGCCATCCTCATTGGGCAGGAACAACTCACCTGGTCCAAACCCATCGGCATGGTCATCGTTGTGGCGGGCGTCGTGTTGGCACAGATTCCCCCACGCAGCAAGAAGTGAATGACTATATGACCGACGTGCCAACCATCCGACTGTCAGCCCGTCAATACATTAACAGATTTTATTTACTACCGTTTTCGGGAAATCCAGAATCTCCAACTCCTTGGGCACTCCGTCAATCACAAAGCGCACCAGCGTGCTGACTTTGTGGAACCCCACGCGCCCCGCGGCACCCGGATTGATGTGGAGCAGGTTCAGCTCCTTGTCGTACATCACCTTCAGAATATGGCTGTGGCCGCATACATAAATGTCCGGCCGCTCGCTTTTCAGCACAGCCAGCATCTCCTTGGGGTAGTGTCCCGGCCATCCCCCGATGTGAGTCATCATCACCTTCAACCCCTCGCATTCGAACAGCTGTGTCTTCGGCATCTCGTAATGCATCGAGTAATCATCCATATTGCCATACACAGCCCTCACCGTCCACCGCTCGCGCAGGGGCTCCAGCACGCCGCGCCCTATGTCGCCCGCATGCCACAACTCGTCGCAGTCCTTGAAGAACGTATACACCTGCTGGGGCACAGTCCCATGCGTGTCGCTCAGCACACCTATGCGTCTCATTCGTTGGCGTGGATTTCGGCAAGATTCTCTTTCACCATTTCCTTCAAATACTTCAGTATCGAAAGGTCGTTCATGCTCATGCCGCCCAAGGCCTCTTTAATCTCGTCCGTGTCGAACACAAACTCGCCCTCGTCGGTGATGTAGGTGATGATGAAATGAATGTCCTCATGCTGCGACACCAGCATCACCAACGAGCCCGCCAAATCGCCCATCGGGGGGCGGTCCCAGTGGTTGTGCTGAAACCAGAACTCCAAGCGCGTCCCCTTGCCCAGCTCGCTCTCCAACTTCATTCCGCCGCCGCAGTTCTCTGTGTTCATCTTGATGAGGGGCAAGCCGAGACCCACCTTGCGCGTGGTGCGCGAAGTGGTGTACGGGTCCGTCACCCGCGCAAGAAACTCCGGCGACATCCCCTTACCGTTATCCTCAATGACGAAGTGGAAGTCGTTGTCCTTTATACTGTCACGGATTGTCAACTTCACCTCCGTAGAGTTGGCGGCTGTCGAATTCTCCATCAAATCATACACATGCATCGATAATTCTTTCATAATAACTCATATTTTTTCATTGCAAAGATACTAAAAAAAACATTAAAGCGTTACATACACGTATGATTTTTTCGAAAAAGACTATCCAGACAATACTCGCATGCTTGCTGACTGTGCTGACAATCAGTTCATGCGAAAAATTTAAAGGGAACACCGAAGTACCTGCCTACCTCCATGTAGACCGCATCATTGTCGGCCCACAGGCGCAAAATGCACCCTCCACCGAGCCCGGTTTCTACACCTCCATCATCGACGCTGCTCAAATAGTTTGCTATTTTAAGGGCGACGAGGCCGAAACCACCCTGGGCGTTTTCCAGCTGCCCATCACCGCTCCCGTGCTTCATCACGGCAACATCGAGTACATCAAGGTCGTCCCCGTCATCAAGCAAAACGGTCAGTCCGGCACCCGCATTGCCTACCCCTTCTTCCAGACCATCCGGCTCGACAACGTCGTCACCGCTGCCGATAGCGTCACCAACCTTGGCAAATTCAGTGCTACAGACTCCACCTGGACTCTCACCGCCCACTACCTGCCCCTCGACCAGATGAACGTCCTGATGCAGGACTACTTCGAGCCCACCAGTTTCTCCACCAACTTTGACAGCACCTTTATTTGGGTCAAGGACAGCGCCTCCGCAGCCTGCACCGGCAAAGGCTTCGGCATGCTCACCATTCCTGACTCCGTCTCCATCGCCACCTTCTCCATCCTCACCAACCTTACCCCCAAAACGGGGCAAGTGCTCTACTTAGAAATGGACTACCAGACCGACCTTGAGCTCTACATCAACCTGATGGGCTTCCGCAACGGCTCCGGCGGCACCGCCTCGTCAGTGCCCGTCATGTGCCTCGTGCCCAACCAGAAATGGCAAAAAATATACATCAACCTTGGCCGTGCGTGGAGCGTATACAACTACAACACTCCCATCACCGTCTTCTTCCAGCTGGCCAACCCCAACCACACGGGGGGCAGCGTCCGTATCGACAACGTAAAGATTATCACACTATAGACTCACCCGTTCGTTGCCGACCTGCCAAGGCCCACCACTGCCCCCGCAAGCGGCATCAACGACTTCTTTTTCGGCTTTATTAACAACTAAAAACTTTCTGCCACAATGAATGCACGATGGGTCACAGCCCGATATATAATATTCGATGTGTTGAGCGCCATGGCCGCCTGGGCCTTGCTCTTCATGTTCCGTAAAGTCGGTTTCGAGCACCTGGCGCCGGGCCAGCTGGGCACCGTTTTCGCCGATGCCAACCTGTGGCGCGGCATCGTCATCGTCCCCTTAGGGTGGATAGCCCTCTACACCCTTCAAGGCTCCTACAAGAACGTCCTGCGCAAATCGCGCCTCAAAGAGCTGCAGCAAACCGCCATCGCCACCCTCATCGGCACCGTGGTCCTCTTCTTCGTCCTCCTTTTAGACGACGAGGTGGGAAATCGCAGCAACTATTACCTCTCCCTCCTCTTCCTCCTCGTGGTTCATTTCGTCCTCACCTACTGCTGCCGACTGGTGCAGACCTCCGCCACCGTGCGCCGCGTCCACAACCGCCAGCTGGGCTTCCCCACCCTCCTCATCGGCAGCCACAGCAAGGCCTACCAGACCTACCTCGACCTCGAAAACCAGGAGCGCTACTCCGGCAATATCTTCGCCGGCTTTGTCGAAGTGGAGGGCACCCCCTCAACCCAATCGTGCGAAAGCCGCTTAGCCGCCGTCATGCCGCGCCTTGGCACCACTGCCGACGTGCCGCGCCTTATTGCCGAACACCACATCGAAGAGGTAATCATCGCCGTGGAAGACACCGAGCACACACAGATTCAGCAGATACTCCGCACCCTCGACGGCTGCGGCCAAGTGATCATCAAGATTACCCCCGACGCGCGCGACATCATCCTTGGCATGGTGCGCGTGGACAGCATCTTCCACTCACCCCTCATCACCATCAACACCCGCCTCATGGAGGAGTGGCAATACAGCGTCAAACGCCTGTGCGACATAGTCCTCTCCGTCCTGGCCCTGGTGGTGCTCAGCCCCGTGTTCCTCATCACTGCCATCCTCGTCAAGTGCACCAGCCCCGGACCCATTTTCTATGCCCAGGAGCGCATCGGCTATAAAGGCAAGCCCTTCAAGATGCACAAATTCCGCAGCATGTACACCGATGCCGAAGCCTGCGGCCCTGCCCTCTCGCGCGACGACGACCCACGCATCACTCCCTTTGGGCGCTTCATGCGCAAAGTGCGCCTCGACGAGATCCCCCAGTTCTACAACGTCCTGAAAGGCACCATGTCCATTGTCGGCTACCGCCCCGAACGCCAGTTCTACATCGACCAAATCGTAAAACGTTGCCCCGAATACCTCCTCCTTCAGCGCATCAAACCCGGCATCACCTCCTGGGGGCAAGTCAAATACGGCTATGCCAGCACGGTGGACGAGATGTGCGAACGCCTCAAGTACGACCTCCTCTACATGGAAAACATGTCCATCACCACCGACATCAAAATCCTAATCTACACAGTGTTCATCATCTTCGAAGGCCGAGGAAAATAACAATTCGAACTGAAGGGAACCTAATCACGCCCAACACCGTTACACACCAACGAAACAACACAATCAAACATAAACTCATTCACGAATAAACACATTCTATGAAAAAGACCTATTTCGCATTGTTTGCCACGGCTGCCTTAGCGTTCAGCCTGGCCAGCTGCAACAGCAGCGCAGAGAACACCGTCCTCAACGACGAGCGCGACAGCCTCAGCTGGGCAATGGGCATGAGCCTTGCACAGACCGCCCAGAGCAACTTCTACAACTTCGACAAGGAGGTTGTCCTCAAAGCCTTCGAAAGCTATCTGGCTGGCGAAAAACAGCCCATCTCCACTGACGAGTACAACGCCGCCTGCCAATACATCAGCTATCTTGCCACCACCGTTTCCCACCAGCAAACCGAACAGAAGGTGGCCGACAACACCAAACGCCAAGAAGAGGCCTTCGCCAAACTGGTTGCCGACAATCCCAACTTGAAGAAAGCCCCCGAAGGATTCTACTACGAAGTGCTGCGCGAAGGCAAAGGCCCCAAAGCCGTCTATGGCAAACGGCTGGAATTCGACTTCAAGGGCACCAACATGTTCACCGGCGAACTCATCGAGCAGACCTACGGCAAACGCGGCTCGGTAATCCACGTGCTGGGCAACCCCATGTTTGAAGGCTTGATTGAAGGCATGCAATACATGCGCGCCGGCAGCAAATACCGCTTCTACTTCCCCCACGAGAAGGTGACGGGTGCCAAGGGCGTACCCCCTCTCACCCCGGTAATCTACGAAATCGCACTCCACACCATTTTCGAAGACTAACAGCACAATCGCCTTTTGTGCGGCTGCACAACCCCCGTTCAACGCTCGTTCAATATTGAATCAATATTGAACGAGCGTTGAACGGCATTTGAACGACCGTTTTTCGGCACCATCAACCGCAGTGCCATCCTCCTGGTTGCCAACCTACTCCAAGCACCGTCGGCCAGACTCCTCACGCCCGGAAACGGACCGATGCACAGCCAAAACAGAAAAAACATTAAAC
>JAEEGL014112077.1_pt1 | contig 13801 bp, 2 predicted proteins | sample 9134231 | NCBI WGS metagenome assembly JAEEGL01 (sample SAMN16246548, study PRJNA631951) | gut metagenome | biome: gut microbiome; feature: rumen; material: fiber-attached | host: Bos | place: Iran: Karaj | collected 2018-10 | reverse complement strand
CTATAAATAATATATTTCATAAAAAAAACTTAATTATAATTTTAATATTTAGAAATAAATTTTTAATTTAATAAATTTATTTATTAATTGAATTAACTCATTAAAATATAAATTAATAATTCTATTATTTTTTATTTACAAAAAAAAAAAAGTATTTTTTAAATATTAAAAATAAAATAATTTTATACTTATAATTTATAAAATTTTCATATATTTATATAAATATAAAATAAATAAAATTTATATTCATAAAAATAATAAAAACTCTTAAGGCCATAAGCATCTATAATTTCTAACATTATTCAACTTTTCAGCCAAAAATCTTAAAGTTCCATTACTTCTTCTTTTCCAATACATCAAAGCAATAAATAACTCAATTAAAATTTCAAACAAAATAAAATCCCCTAAAAAACAAAACAAAAATCCTTTTAAAAACGCACTATTTTGAACTTTCCAAACAGCATAAAAACTTACAGTAATATAAAAACTAACAATCCAAATTGAATAATTAATCACACATCCAATAATAGTCCAAATATTATTAACAAAAGTCATATGTTCCCATTCTTTAAGAATTTGTAATTGTCCATGTTTAATAACAACAATATATAATCTTCTTCTTTGTTTATAGCTCGTTTGGAAAAATATCGAAAGAAAATACATAAAAACATCAGAAATTAAAATAGCCAAAAAACTTATTTTAAAAATACCTCCATAATTATTTCCTGTTATTTTTTCATCATCTGTTAAAAACACTGAAAGCATCATTGTTAAAGTCGCAATATGTGTAATTAACATTGTCATTTTTTTCCAACGTGGATTAAAAATACTTACATTAATTAAAGGATTGATTATAATGTGTCTTTCTTTTATGTTTTCTATCATGAATTCAAACATGGTTAAATTCAAATCATAAAATGCTTTTATTCTTCTTTCTTCTTCTTCTTTTTCGTTTTCAAAAACTTGAGGTAAATTATTTACATCATATTCTTTATCTTTTTTTTCTAAATCATTAATTAAAGGATTAAAATTTTTAATTTTTTGATTTGTTGGTTTTTTATCTAAAATTTCAGCCATTAAAACTGAATTATTATCAAAAAATTTCTTTTCATTATTAAAATTATTATGTTCTGTTCCACGATGAATAGTAATATTATTTTTTTTATTTTTTTTATTTTTTCCTTTTAAATCTATTTTAAAATTTTCTGCGGTTTCCATTCCATTTGGCATATCATGAATATGTTTTTCTAAATTATTAATATTTAAAACATCGTCATCTGATTCTTTTTCTGGATTATTTAAACCTTGAAAATTTTCTTCTTTAATTAAATTTTCATCATTTTGTTCTTCATGTTCTTTTCCAAATTTATTTGAAGGATTTATTCCTGGATTAAATTTAGGAACTAAATTTGCTATTAATGCCTCTTTTGTTATTTTGTCTGTGTAAGGAAGAAAAACTCTTACAATTTCTTTCTTAAGAAAATCTAATAAACCTTCTTGTTTAAATATTTGATAGTCATAAATTGATAATATTATTGTTAATATTATGTAAAGTCCAATTGAACCTCCAATAATGAAAAATCCTTTATTATTTGAGTAATTTCCTTTCCATTTAAACACTCTCGGTCTTTTTAAATAAAAAAATCTATTATTAACTTTAAATTCCGCATTATTTTCAATTAAATACGTCGTAAATTTCGATAAATGTGAACTTTGAACTTGAATATAATTCGTATCACTCGTGAAGTTTAAAAACGACATTCCTTCAATAGAAAATTTTTCATTTTTCACATCAAAATAATTCCCAGTAATATTATATAACCTATGATATTTTTCAATTCTTTCTTCAACAGTGTCATTACTAACCTCTCCATTCATTTCTATATAAATAGGGTCAGCGAAAATTGGATCATCAGGAGATTTATAATTTTGAGGATCAAATAAATGTTTTTGTCTATTAATATAATTTAACCATCGATAAGATTCAAAAGGAAAACTAATCGTTATTAAATTTCTATCACATCCTGAAATACTTATATCTTTTCCTGTACTATTATCAACAAATCCTATATAAACTAAAGGAGTTGTGTTATTAACGTACATTGAATCATTAAAACTATAAGGGAAATTTAAATATTCTATGTATATTAAATAGGCTGAATAATATGGATTTTCTAAATTTTCTACTTCATAATAATTTAAACAATCCATAAAATTAACATATGTTTTATATGCATTTTTTCTTTCTGAGAAAAAACTTTCTTCATCAAAACTTGGAGTGATTAATCTTAACGCAATATAAAAATTCGAAGAATTATAATAAAAATTTTTCGATTCCAGTTTTAATATATTCACAACATATTTTAAAAAATTCACTAATTTTGTTTGAATATATTCAAAAGCTTCATAATATTCTTGCATTTTATTTTCATTTATACTTATATTTCTAAACGTATATCCTGTTCCATTTTTAATAAAAACTCTATCTTTATTTAATAAAGTCAATTCAAAGCTCCAATAATAATCAAATAAATCTATATATTCAGCAGTATTATTTGCAATACTATCTGAATATAAATTCATAGCCATAGTTAAATAAGTTTCTAAATTCGAAGAGAAAAAACTTTTTTCAGTGCTTTGAAAAAATTGACTCGCTGCAAAATATAAATTATGAACTACCATAAATTGTTCATATTCAATCGAACTTTGAAGTTGACCAAATAATTTAGTAAATAATTCAAAATAATATTTACTTAATAACGCATAACCTGTCGTATCTAATTGACAATTTCTACCAACAAAACCTGAATTGCAATTACATACTAAAGATACATCTACTAAATCACAATCACCAAGAAAATTACAAAAATCTTTTGTGCATTTTGGATCAGTTAATGTAATTAAAGTTTGATCAAAACTTGGTTCAAAAACGCTTTGTAAAATTTCAGGTTGAAGATCTTTATATGTATCCAATCCTAATGACATTAAATATAAGCTTCTATCATAAATTTCTAATGTTGACATACTTTCAGGAGTTGAATATGTACTCAAAGCATCTGATAAAGAATATAAGCCACTTGACATTGAATTTACTATTGTTATTTTAGAACTTACTTCTCTTATTGCTCCGTAATTATCTCTAATTTCACAAAATATATCAATATTAGAACTATCAAATGTATGAAATACAACTGTGAAATTAGATGAAACTTCATTTGTTGTGCTCCATTCATGTAATATAGTTTTATCATTTATAGTTCCTACATTTTCTTCTTTATATGAAAATTTATATTCGAGTTTTTCAGATTCTGTTGTATCATCTTCCCAATTCACACAGGAAATTACAAATGTTGTTGTATTATATAATCCTTTTGATGGAATGACATTTAAACTTCCACTGAAAGGTCGTTTATTCATAACTAAAATATAAGTTTGATTATCAAAAACTTTCTCATCATTTTTAATTGAATAAATGTTTAATTTAAAAACATATTTTTTATCTAATTCAAAAAATGTTGTATCTAAAGTTGTATTTAATTTAGTTGTATCTCCTGTAAAAGGTGAATCTTTTGGAAATGCATAATCTACTGGATCTCCATTTAATTCAATAGTTTTTTCTTTATCAAACTCCCAAATTTGATAACATTTATTAGCAGAACAAATAGTTATTTTAGCTTCAATATAATTAAAATTATTTACATCAATTGGAATACCTTCAGTATCATTTTCAGGTTTGACATTAACTATATAAGCAAAAGCTTCAAAATCAACACATAAATTATTATGAATTTGACTTGCAGTTAAAGAATATTCCTCACAATTATTAATACAAACCTTTCTATCTTTTACCAAAAACAAATCATCAATACATGAAGTGCAAGAAGTTGATTTCCATCCAAATCTACTATCATCATCATTCTCACAGGTATAGCAAGTATCATGACATTTTCTACATTGATTTAAATGATCATCTGGATAATATCCTATAGGACATTTAGCTACACAAGAACCATCAACAGGATTTATATATAAATTACTATCTGCACATGATATACATTTATCATTAGTATCTCCAGGTAAATCACAATGAGTAGTAGCTAAAGTTATACATGTATTAGAATTACTGTTATATACATACCCTTCTTCACATTGAACTAAAGATGAATAGTAACTATTATTATCTGGATCTACATAGTTATATCCTTTATAATCTGTTCGAATTTTTGATAATGTTGTGTGATATGTGAATTCGTAATTGACATCTGTTGTATCTACTCCTTGATATCCCAAAACATTATACATATTATATGTCACTATAGTATTTGATTCAGTTGCATAATCATTTATATTATAGCTAAATTCATTTCGGAAAAAAGCTATTAATCCAGGCCATTTTCCATCTATTGTCATATTATCATTTCTACTATACCTTCCTAATGAATGTAAATTTATATATGATGTATCTATATAATCTCTATTATCTTGTTGCCATAATTTTATATCTTTTATAAAAATAAATCCCCAAGAATTTTTAGCTTCTGAATTTCCGTTTATTATTTCAAATTGTGTTGAACTTTCACGATTTGGTAATTCTGTTATTACTAAATCAGATTTCATACTATTAAAAAAGAATGTACGTTGATCTGAATTTCCTTTCAAATCAGTTCCACATCTTAAATTAACCCATTTATAACCAGAAATAGTGTCAGTAAGAAAAGCAGGATATTTTGATAAATCAGATCTATCTGCAATGGCATAACATTTAGCATAAATAGTATTACTATTTAAATAAATTTCAACTTGATTATGTAAATTCCACCGAACAGTAATTTTTTCAAAATTATTTTGATCCATATTATATGAATAAATAAATATCCAAAATTCTAGAGTAGATTCTAAAGTATAAGAAGTAGGAACTGTTATAGAAACATCTTGAATAATATTAAAATCTAAATAAGGTATTTGTTCACAATAAGTTTGAGATGTTTTTCGATTTATTCTTAACCAATCTAAACCTTGAATAAGATTACAAGAACAATCAGTACTTTGTGAATTAAAACAATATGTATTACAACTTGAATCACAATTACTGCAAGGTTTTGTATCACCTGAAATTAAATTAACATCGAAATATTTTGAATTATCATTACATAATAAAGACCCATCATCGTAAGGATTGTAATCACCTACACATTTATAACTTATATCTCCTGTTGTCATTCCTGTTAATGCACTATCTTCTAAACAACCTGCACTTATACCAGCTGATAAAGTGTAATGTATTAAATTTGCATAATTTTTATCTGATTCAGAGGCTAAATTTTGACCGAAAATTCCTTGGATAAAATTATTGTATAAATATAAATTACTCCAGAGAGCTATAACAGATGTTCCTAATTTTACTGATTGGATTTTCATTCCTTCGGGTGGAATTGAAAAGGAGGATTGCATTTTTATATCTATTTTGTTAACACTTAATGTTAACATATGAGGATATACATCGTTATATGCACTTAAATAATTTGAAATTGAAATTGGAATCCATTGTCCAAAATAATTTCCAAAATTTGTATCAATAAAAGCGATTACATTTCCAACTTTAAAATATAAATAAGTTGTAGTACGATCATAATACAAATAACTATTATCATTTAAATTAAATAAAACATATTCTTGTGATGAACTACTTTGAATATCAACTCCCATAAATTTCATATATATAATAAGTGTCCAACCACCATCAACAATAGAAGTAAAATCAAAAGATTCTATTCCATTATCAAAAATTACATTTAAAGGAATTTCAAAATTAGCAGGAGTTTTTAAATAATATTTAGTAAATTTCACACAAGATTGATTAATTAAAACATATTCATTATTACATTCATAACAATTCGTACTAACTGAACTAAAACATCTTTTACAATATTCATGACAATTTGCAGAAGAAATAACAGTCCCAGTTATTGATGTTATATATTTATTTGAATGAGTTGCCCCCCAATCGAAATTAGTTGCATAATTATAAAAAATATATTCATCTGATGAATCAAAATTTTTACTTATTGTATGAGTTACTATTATATTATCAAATCCACTTATTGTTTCTCTTAATACATTTTTATCTATTGTATCTATTGTCAAAGGATAGTTTAATATTAAACCAATTGGTGTTTCTTGGAACATTCCATTATTATAATTTTGAATCACTTGTAAATTAGCTTGTGTTAAATCCCATAAACGTAAATTTCTATAATATGCACTTCCCCAATTTAAGTTCGCTGAGCCACTACCTGTGCAATCACCATTGTTTTTATTTGAACAAAAACTTATATATGTTAAACTCATTGTAATACTTGTTCCTATTCCAATTATATTTACATCAGGAACTGATTTAAAATTTATATATACTTTTACATTTTGACTTGTGCCTAAAGATGTCTCAATTAATATTTTATTCCATTCATATTCACTTATTCCACTTAAAGCATATGTGTAGACTGTTCCAATAATGCTGTAATAATATATTGTTCCACTGTAATATAGTGAATGAGGAGTTGAATAAAAATAATATTCTGGGGTATATGATTTACCACATGTGTTTAAGACTATATCTTTTTTGAACCAAAATTCTAAAATATAACCTTTACTGACTTTGGATTTTGCAGTGTTTGATACACTGTGGTAAAAATTTGGAGAGTTGTAACAACGAGAAAAAAATAATGCAGAATTTTGTGCATCAGATTTAGTTAAACATTTGTATCCTATTAATATATTATCTCCATCGCATTTAATTGAAGATTGATAATCAGCTAAATTAATTCCATTTTGAAAATATGGATCTTTTTCGGTGTTGCAAATTCCTTTTATTTGGGCTGTTCCTGGACCTCTTAAACTATAAGTTTCATTTTGGCAATTTGAATCACATACATAATCATCTTCACCTATTATAGAAAAGAACATATCCTCTTTACATACTAATGGTTTTGTAGTACTATAACAATATTCCGCATTAATAGTAGACGGTGTACAATCAACTCCTTCACATTTTTTTGTATTTTTATTATAAACAAAACGATTTATGATATTACATAAAGGCATAAATTCAAAATTAGCAGATAATTCATATGTACTTTGGCTATTCACAGGTGATAAATTAATATTTCTCTGGTACCTATTATAACTTTGTTTGTTATTGGGTGTTGAAGTATCAATAACATAATAATTATAACTTAATTTTTTGGTATTTAAATTAAAATTGGCGAAATTCACAGTAAAAGCCAAATAAGGCATTATACTTCCTCCATCAATCAAAGACAAATCAGAATATTTAATTGGATATTTATATGGTATAAAATCTCTAAACAAATTAATAGCTCTTAAATAAATTTTAGCACTATTTGTAATAGATTCAATATATAAAGTGCTCGATTGAGACAAAGAATTAGAAATATTACTGTAAAAATATCTCAAGGGATATAAAGATGTAGTATCTGGGGGATCATCTTCCTCATAAGTATATAAAACTTCAGGCTCTAATGAAGTAGGAGTATAAGCATTTTCATCATTACCTAAAACATAATATATTTTATTATAATTACTTACAGCACATGTAACATAAATCCAATTTCCACTATCACTTTGTTGAGCACTATTAACTAAATTAACCCTTTTTCTGTTTAATACACTAGCATATTTTGTATTTATGGGATTGTTAGGAATATTATCACTATAATAACCTTGAGGAAAACAATACCCTTCTAAATCAGTATTTTTAATAACTGTAATTTGCAAATGTTTTTCCCATCGAAAATGAATTCCATTTGTAATAGTACTACTATCTTCTAAAAATATCCAAAATCCCATTGTATATGCCCCACTGTAACTAACTGGAACGTTTGGAAATGAAAAATCAGCCATTTTACTTACATCTGTAAATTGTAAACATGAATCTGTATCAGCATCATAATATTGACCATTTTCACTACATAATTTTATTTCATTGTAAGGATAAGGAGTACCATCGTTATCTACTATATTAGCTCCTAAACCACCTTGATTTTCTACTCTAAAATCCGAAGCTATTCCTGCTCTGTCACTGACAATAAAGTTATCATAATAATCTCTATTTGAATAAATAATAAATTCAGGTTCCCAAGTATGTAATAAATAAGGAAATAAAGATTTAGTTTTAATATCAATTCTTGATAAAAATTCAGAATTAAAATAAGCTTCTTTCCATAAATGAATTTGTCTATAAAATAAAACACCCCATTCTAATAAATCACTAGGTGAATTATCTTTAATTAATAAATATGTGTAAGTTTCTTTTGAAATAATATCATTATAATCTACAGTCTCAATATTTGCTTGTTTAGGGGTTTCATTTATATTTAAATAGATACGTAATTCATTGTAATTTACAGCACATGAAATGAAATTCCATTTATTAATTGTAATTTGATCAGTTATTGATTGTGAAATTTCCATTTCATTTCCAAATTCATCTGCAACAACGTAAGTATAACATGTAATATTATAAACATTATTTGTTGATGAATCACCTTTTTCTATAACTATTTTATTGTGTCCGTTCCATAAAAATGTAATTCCTTTAAATTTATCAGGAATGTAATTATAAGCGAACATCCAAAATTGCATTGTATATTTTTTTGTTTCTTTTGCTGTTAAAATATTTTCTATTTTTATGTCTTTTGCCTTAGCAAAATTTATATAATCAAATTTTTTACATATATGCATGTCTTTATTTCTTAAAAAAAATTGACTATTTCCATTTTTAATTAAACAACTGCAAGTTGTAGTTTCATTATTATAACAAGTATTCATACAATCCCTACTACAATAACGAGTTTCATATAAATTATTATAAGGAACAATACAAGAGCTTGTTGTTGTAGCCAAAGTTTCCCAAACAGCGTCATAATCAGGTTGGCATTTATATTTATCACCTCCTTCAACTAATGAAGTATAACAATTACTATCAGTATCACCTTCAGAAAAATAAATACTACCAAAAATTGTAGGATATGAAAATGGAGAAGATAAAGTGGCTTTAGAAGTTTCATATCCATATAATCCTACTATATATGTATTATAATATCTCAATTTATATATCAAACAAAATGTTGACAATGGTATTTTAAATTGATCAAATGATACTTCACCAGTTAAATTTTCATATTTAATTTCAAAAGATTCAACATCTATTTCAAATTTCATCATTTTCGGAAAATATTCATCAGACCCTAATTTTTGACTAGTATGATATGACAAAGAGATAAACACCCATTTTCCAAATTTTTCTCTAAAATTTTTATTTACACTAACTAATAATTTTGAAACGCCATATTTTAAAGATAGTCCAAAATCTTCCATATTATTATTATAATTATAATGCAAAAATAAATTATCACTATAATAAATCACATCACTTCCTGTATTTTCTTCACCAGTTTCTTCTTCATTAAACCCAAATAATTTTATCCAAAAAGCACAAGTTATTGCAGGATAAGTATCAAATGAATAATTTACATTTACCGTTGCTTCTGAGGCTCCATCTGGATTTTCAGGGGGAGATTTGAAGTAATAATTTTTTATTACATAACATGATTGTTTCTGTAAAAAGTATCCAGTTTTACATGCATAACATGCTGAACTATCAAAACATCTACTGCAACCTATTGGACAATCTAATTCTGTTATATCTTTATCTCCGTTTACTAATGTTTTTCCTAAAGATGGAAAAGCTTTTGCGATATAATCAAAATTTATTCCATAATTTATTAGTTGTAATTTAAATTCTGATGTTTTTCCTTCTATTTGTACTATATCACCATCTTTCGGATCAGTTATATAATTTTCTTTTATATAATTACTTTTTAAAGGAAAAAAACATACAATTGAATTTATTCTATTACTTTTATATGCACTATATATTTGATCAAATTGAACAGTTTGTAAAATATATGCTTTTTCTCCATTCCATACTTTTAAATCTTTATAATATCCTGTTGCCCAATAAACTATCCCTTGAGGTTGGGAACATCCATCACAAAAAACAATTTTTTTTAAATTAGATTCAACAGTAGTGTTCCCCAAAGAAATTGGATCATTAAAATAATTATTTATATATAAACTCAAAGAATAAATATTAGTATCATTATTAAATAGACTATAAATTATGAACTTATTCCATTCATGATCATTATATAAAGATGTTATAGGACTATTTGAAATTCCTCCAAAAGAAGTGTAATAATGTAATTGGCCTGTATTATATCCTAATTGAACAATGTTGCTATAAAATATATACCATAAACTTGTTCCATAACTATACAATGCTCCATCAGTTTGTTGTAAAAAGAAATCAGGATAATACCAAAATTCAATTATATATGATTTTAATTCACTAATTGGAATTTCAATATTTCCTGGAGAATAAAAATGACTATATTGCATATAATAATCATTACTTTTATCAACACATTCATAATATAAATTATAATAATCTCCTCCAGTTACACAAAAATCATCATAATTATCACTATCACATTTCATAGCAATTGAACAAATATGGTCACAATATCCTGAGTCTGGATAATTCATATAACCATCATCACATTGACTATCACATTGTCGAATAGAATCAACCTTTGTATGTTGCATATACTTTTTACATCTAAGTGGAGCATTCTCTTTGTAAAAAAAATCAACGTTAGCATTTTCGCTTAATGTAGTGATGTTACTTGAGTCAATATCAAGATCAGAAGTTTGATAAAATTTATTTGGATTTAATAATGTCAAATGTTTAAAATTAAGTGGAGGTTCAATATTATATGTATTTTTTAATGTTAAATTTATATCATTTTCTTGATCTAGGGATTTACTTTTTATTATATAACTTGATCCGTCTTTTATTAAATTATCTAAAGGAACTAATAAAGCAATTTCTTTAAAAACTGTAGTTTTCTCTTTGAAATTAAAATACATAAATCTTAAATTATGATCCATATATTCTTTAAAAACAATAATATTTTTAAGAAAAACTGTTGTATCACCTAAATAACTCATTTGTCTAATTTCTAATGTACTTTCATCACCACTTCTATAAATTTTTCTAAAATAATGATCATTTTTAATATTTCCTTTTTTATACAAAGTTTCAAAAGGTAGAACTTTACTTTCATAATCTTCAACATTATTAATAATAGTATTTAAATAAAAAGCTCCATGATCATAACTTGAAGCACATGTAATATGAAACCATTGACCATTTAAATCACTTCTATTATTCATTGCAGTAATTTGAGATGTAGAAGGAACACTTTTAATAATTGTATCTGCTGTATCTAATGAAATACTTGCAACATCACTATATGTTTTAATCCTTTTATTCAAATTTTCATGAGGTGTACAATAAACTGAAACTGAATTTGTTGATATTGCAATACTTGCTACTACGAAATCTGTTACTACTACATGAAACATATTTGCTGCTCCATCATTTGATTTAGCTTCTAATAAATTAGGAATCATTACCCAAAATCCTAATGTAACTCTATTATTATCAAGCACATTTGAGAATTTAATTGATAAATCATCAAACATGGCTAAATTAACATAATTTATTTCACATTTTCCTATATCTTCTACATTAAAAGGAGAAGTTAATCTATTGCATTGAGTACATACATTTCGATTTGAACATTTTGAGCATCTATCATCACATTTTTCACAAGTTCCTGGTGGAATTTTATGATAACCATAAATACAATCATTATCATCTTCTGCATTATATCCAGCATTTTTAGTACCAGCAATTTCCATTCCAATTTTACTTGCTGTGTCTGTGAATGTTACTCTATAATGACTTAAATATAATAATATATCATTTGAAGTTTCATAATTGATAAATAATTCATCAGTAGATAAAACATTTATTTGTGTTTTTGTTGAATCCAAATTGTTTTTGAAAGTGAATATTTTATTTCCACTTGTTCCTGTTGAAATTGTTAATGTAAATGTTACATAATTTCCAATTGCTTCTGTAGATTGATAATTAAGTATTGTTTCGTAATTTCCAGAAGTTCCAACTTTTATATTAAAAGTTGATGCTCCACTTAAATAAAAAGGTAATTTAAATAGAACTATATAATAATTACTTGAAATATATCTAATTGGGAATAAACATGTTATATTTTTTCCTTTCACTGTATGAAGTAATAATTTTTTTTCTTCAGAAATTTTTTTGTTAAAAAAATAATTCGACATAATTTCATTAAGTGGAAATGTTTCATTACTTGAAAATGATCCATCACTTGATGTTCTATCACAACTTACATCTGGTTCATAAAATATTCCAAATTTATTAGAATAAATATTTTTTGTTGTTCCTGATTTAGCATAATATCCTAAAGAATAAATTTTTTGAACATTAGCATTAGAATCTTGTTTATTATAAGCTGAATTAAATGGTTCGTCATTTTCCAAAAAATGATCAGGGTAATAATATTCTGATATAGCATTAGAATTAAATTTTAATAAAAAAAACAAAAATAAAATATAATTTATTTTTTTGAAAAATTCCATTAATATTTTATAATTTTTTATTAAATAAAATATAAATTTACTAATATTTTCTATTTTCAATATTAAAAAATATTATTTATATTTTCAAATTTATGTCTTTATCAACTGAAAATAAAAAATATGTTTTTGGTTTAATTTCAGGTGGAAAAGATTCAATATTTAATATAATAAAATGTATAAAAAATAAATATACATTAATAGCAGTAGGTCATTTATCTCCTCCAAAAAATAAAAACGAAATAGATTCATATATGTATCAAAGTGTTGGTTCAGAATTATGTTCAGCAATAGCAGAATGTTTAAATGTTCCAATAATAATAAAAGAAATCACAGGATCTCCAATAAATAAAGATTTAGAATATAAAGAAACAAAAGAAGACGAAGTTGAAGATTTGTATAATTTAATTAAAGAAGCAAAAGAAAAATTCCCATTAATTAATTCAGTTTCATCGGGCGCAATTTTAAGTAAATACCAAAAAAATAGAGTTGAAAATATATGTAAAAGATTACAATTAGAAAGTTTAAGTTTTTTATGGAATTATGAACAAACATCATTATTAAATGAAATGATTCAAAATAATATGAATAGTATTATTATTAAAACTTGTGTGATTGGTTTGGATAAAGAAGATTTAATGAAGAGTTTGAAAGAAATTAATAATAAATTGTTGAAATTAAAAGATAAATATGGTATCAATGTTTGTGGAGAGGGAGGTGAATATGAAACTATTACATTAGATTGTGAAATTTATAAAAAAAAAATTGTTATTGATGAATATAATATTGTTTGCCATAGTAAAGATATTTTTAGTCCGGTTTATTATAGTGTTATTAAAAAGTGGCATTTAGAAGATAAAAATTAATTTTTAGTAAAATTTATTTATTTTTTTTTGTAATTTAAAATAAAATTTTAATTTATTATAAATTATTCTTAAATTTTAAATATATTAATAAATAAAATTGGGGATTGGGGATTGGGCCCAATCCCCAATCCCCAATCCCCAAACCCCAATCCCCAATCCCCAAACCCCAAAAAAAAAAAAATAAAAATAAATTTAAAAATTATAATTAATTTTTAAAATAATTAATAAAAAATTAAAAATTATAAAAATAAAAAATAAAAAATATAAAGAATTTTGGGGATGGGGGATGGGGGATTTTGGGGATTGGGGATTGGGGATTGGGGATTGGG
>JAEEGL014082321.1_pt1 | contig 13801 bp, 11 predicted proteins | sample 9134231 | NCBI WGS metagenome assembly JAEEGL01 (sample SAMN16246548, study PRJNA631951) | gut metagenome | biome: gut microbiome; feature: rumen; material: fiber-attached | host: Bos | place: Iran: Karaj | collected 2018-10 | reverse complement strand
TAGTAAGAATTGTACATAATAATAACCGTTGGACTTCTTAAATAACGAATAAGGCCTGGTCATAGGCACCTCACTTTGTGACAATCGATTTGCTTAAAATCGTTGCTTAAAATCAGTGAATTGTCTACGCCAAGCCTTACTTTGATTGGGTTTGACAGTAGCGCTAATTCAATATAAAATATAGAATTAGCAGTATAGCAGAAGTAGGACTTGAACCTACGACCTCCGGGTTTGAGAATGTCCGGTCATTGCATAAAACTTATACAGCCGCAATAGCAAAATATTGGGATCAAAAAAAATCTGCTGAAATAACCAATTCTTTTTGAAATGACGGAAAAATCGTCTCTGTAATGTTTTCTGCAACAAAAAACACCAGGCGAAATGACTTAATACACCTTCGGAATATCCTGATATCTTGTAGTCCAGCATGGGCTTAGGAAGTTCCTTTTCATCTCCCACCCCTGCTTCTCGGAACCTTTGGCGAGGGTTATGGAGCCGCGTCCGTATTTTTGGGTTATCGCATCCACGCTTTCCATGAAGCTCCGTTTCTTGATGTCTTCCCTTGGGTCTATCCACAAGTTCCCCTGAAAGGCGGCGGGATAAATGTCCATAAGCGTGACAAGAATAGACTTGTAGCCGTAGCCTGCCCTGAAAATGTGCGGAAGGATTGCGCGAGCCGCCGCGACGATATCCGGGGTGTAGCTCGTCATCCGTGGCAGTTTGATGATAGCGCCGTTCGAGTACTGCTCGTCGGGATTGTCTAAGTAATAGTTGCAAGTTGATATGTAGATGCTGACCGCTCCGCACTCGGAATTCTGCTGGCGAAGCCTTTCCACCGCAAGCTCGGCGTACTGGACTATGGCGCATTCGAGCGTCGGAATGTCGTATATCCGCTTTGAGAACTGCTTGCTTGACGTTATGACCTCTTTCTTTTCCCTTGTGATTTTGTCTATGCATGAAATGCCGTTAAGCTCCTGAACCGTGGCGAACCCCTGCAGCGTCATGAGCTTCCTTGCGTCATAAAGCGGCATGTGCTTTAGCATGAGCGCATTCTTTATTCCATGATGCCTCAGGCTTTCTGCCCTAGCCGCCCCTATCCCCCAGATTTTGCCGCAGTCTGTTTTCTCAAGAAGGCTGTCCACCTCGTTCTCGTCATAGACGAATACTCCGCCGTGCTCCTTGGCGTTCTTGTTGTAAAGCTTTGCGAGGGTCTTTGTTGGGGCCGCGCCCACGCAGATGGGCATTCCGACCTCTTTGTACACCCTGCGTTTAAGCTCCATTCCGATTTCGTACCATTCTTTTTTAGAGAAATTGCAGTCATCGAAGAAAAGGAATGACTCATCGATTGAGTATTCCTCGATATCCGGCGCATATTCCATATATATGGAAGTTATGCGCCTTGATATATCAGCGTAAAGCGTGTAGTTACTGGAGAAAACCGCGACGTTCCTGCCAACGCAGATATCGCGGACGCGGAAGAAAGGATCTCCGCGCTTTATCCCGGTCGCCTTTGCTTCCTTGTTAAGCGCGATGATAATGCCGTCGTTGTTGGAGAGAACGGCGACGGGCTTACCCCTTAAGTCTGGGCGGAAAATCTGCTCGCACGAGGCATAGAACGAGTTGCCGTCTGCATGGAAAATCATGATTCTTTCACCGTATGGATGACGTTGGTGACGGCTCCCGTTATGACAGCCCCTTTCTTTACTGTGAATGCCCTGCCGATGACGAACTGCCCTTCGCTCTCGTACACGACGAGTGAGTTCTTCGTGACAAGCTTCGCCCTGTCGATTATGAGCAGGTCGCCCTTGAAAATGCACATTCCGCAGTAGCGGTCTGTGTCTACCGTCATGAATACGGTGGCGGCAGGATGCTTTATTAAGAGAGAGTTCAGGTCAAATTTGTTGTCTTCATAGCCCTGTGCCGGGCTTGGGAATCCGGTAATCATAGCGAGTATGATGATACCAGAGCGACAGGGACGTATACTGTCCCCAAAAACAAAAATACTATACTTTTTGAAAGTGGTAAGGGGGAGAGATTTTGCTACTTTTTAGACTCAAGTGTTGTAATATAAATCATCCGGGCAAATATCCTGCCCATCTGGCCATTCTATATTAAACCCATTTGTCCGCACTGTTTTGAAATAAGCTTCGTCCGAAAGCCGACCAAACCAAGTTCCTTTTATATATGGTTTTACATCGAACAACTTGGATTCACCATTATCAAACTCAAGAAGAAGTTGATAGTTTTTTTCAGGAATCACCTTTGTTACTGTCGGCCTCAACATTTTTAATAATCCTTTATTATGGAAAAACAGTTTGTATATTATACCATGATAATCGATTTTTTCTAGTTTCATCTCTATATCGTTCAGTAAATAATTCTTGACAAACTCAAAACGGGGGGCAAAATCGAGTTCAGTTGTTTTAATATACTACTATTTGAGATACTTTGTGAAGAAATCCTATAATTATAACAAAGACGATTCGTTACGGAATACTAGCCGACAGTTCTTGGACGGAAATGAGTTCCGTCTGATTGTACCTTTGAATGATAATGTACCGTCTGCAAGCGAGATGGATGAAAAAACTACCCAAAAAAGCGAAAGAAACTACCCAATAAATGAAGAAACTACCCAAAAAATTACCCAAAAAATATTGGAAATTATAATACAAAATCCGATGGTAACGCGAGAAGAATTAGCCCAAATCTGTGGAATAACGCCAGATGGAATTAAGTGGCAGCTTAATCAGTTAAAGTTGAAAGATATTATCCGCAGAGTTGGCTCGAAAAAGAACGGTCATTGGGAAATCATAAAAGAGGAATAAATATGGCGAAGAACATTGATGAAAAATTGAACATTCAGGATGCAATTAAAGCGTTTTCAAAGGATGACATTTCAAATGCTGGAATAAATCTTTTTTCTGTACTTGGTTACGACACCAGTTTACAGGCACCTCTTGATAACAAAACTTATGAAGAATTCAAAACAAACTATATAGAAACTTCTCCTTCTGCGGAAAGATTTAATGAGGAAAAAGCACTTACCTCAGAATGGAAAAGTATAGATATTCTTTTCCAGCTTACAGATGATTCTTTTACAGGTCAGCAACAGCTCTTTGATTCAAAATTAAATCCTTTGAATCCTCAATCCTATTTATGCTTTGCCATTGGACTGAATAATAATGAATATAGTAAAACTCAAATTGCAAGTATAACTCGAGAAGTAAATAAGGATACTATAAACCTTTCCATCAGAGGACTGCATTTTCAGTTGTCGATAAATTGTCGACAGTTCAATTCCATCTTCAGAGTGACCGCGCTTCTTCATTTTGAACCAATAATCACGCAGATGCACACTGTCAGTTAAAACGCAATAACATCTACAACCGAAAAATACCACTGTTGTTCCTGATCATCCCAGACAGAACGAATTTTTCTGTCTTGAAAAAGCTTTATCTGCTGATTATTTGGGTTCTGGTAAAAGTTCGCGAAGGCGGAACGTTCGCGGAGCGAATTAAGGCGAAAGCCGGAACCTGAAAATTCGCGAAGGCGAACGTCAAGCCCGGTGCGGGAGTTTTGCGGAGCACTCTCTGGTGCGGAGCGAAACGACGGCAACCGCCCATATTACCCCCCGCATAAAAAAGCAAAATTTGGCATTTTTTTTCTAAGTCTATATATTATTAAACCATGGCAATGTTCCGGCAATGTTCTGGCAATGTTGGGCAATGTATGATACAATCAAATCAGTGATACAGTCATGAAAATTACCGAATTATATCCTGAAGTTTTGATAGAAAACACGGAATACGAATTTAAAGCCGCATTGAATCCTGAAACCCCTGTAAAATGGGCAAAAACCATAGTCGCGTTCGCTAATAATGGGGGCGGGCTTCTTTTTGTCGGAGTTTCAAACAATAGAGAAGCTTTCGGGTTATCTTTGGAAGAAATAGACAAAACAAAAAATCTTGTATCAATAATCAATGACAGGCATATTTTTCCTCATGCGAAAATCTCTTTTATGATGAGAAGCGTCGATGAGAACGCCGAGCGTTTTGTCCTCGCCCTAAAAGTGACTCCTTCGGAGTCAGTCGTTCGTTATCGTGAGGGCGACTTTAACGAAACCGTTTATATAAAGGGCGACGGAAATTCAACGCCCGCAACGCCAGAGGACATAATTTCTCTTTCCAAGCGGAAACATGGAGTTGACAACGAAACGACAGATATCGTTTACACAGACTCTGAATGGACAGATTTCATAGAATTATGCAAAGAGTATCGGAGCGACAATTCAGCACCGTCAGTTAAGGAACTCCAGAACGAAGAGATTCTTTCTAAAGAAGGATTCGCAAAATCGGGCTTCCTTATGTTCAAAGATGATTATTCCGCTGACGATTCATTAATCTGCTGCCGTTTGTGGCGAGGGAACAACAAAACAGGAACTGTATTGGACAGCGAAAAAATAAAAGGACCGCTTTCCAGGTGTTTACGTTTTGCCTTGAATTTCATTGAACGAAATATAAAAACAGGATGGAAAAAAACGAGTTCCGGTGGACGTGAAGAAATCCGTTCTTATCCAAAAGAAGCAATCCGTGAAGCTTTGGTAAATGCTATAGCGCATCGCGATTATTCAATAAACGGAACGCAGATTGACGTTGATATTTATAGCGAGCGAATAGATATCGTTTCTCCTGGCTCCTGGCTGTTACCCAAAAGTTATGAAGAATACCCTCTTGGCTCCATACCTTCAATCAGAAGAAATACGATAATCGCAGCTTGTCTTGATGTCGCAAACTTGATGGAACGCGGTGGAACAGGCTTTCAGACGATGATTGACAGCTACAAAGATTCCGCAGATGACAAGCAGCCATGCATTATGATTTATCCGGGCTTCCTAACTCTAAGGCTTTACGACAAACTTTATCAGAAAGAAGAATCATACATAGAATTGAGTGATTCAGAAAAAATAATAGAACTTCTGAAAGACGGTCCAAAATCTGCAAAAGAACTGCAGTCTGCCACAACATACAGGAGCCGCAGCCGTTTCCTAGACGAGGTAATAAACCCATTGATAGCGGAAAACAAGATTTACCGCGATGGAAGCGAAAAGTCTCCAACCGCGAAGTTCAGATTGCGGTAGGGATTGTGCCGTCCGCGAGAGCGGACACGTATAATACATCCTTGCACTACCCTACCGCAGTTTTAACTGCGGTAGGGATACGGAAGGCGGAACGTTCGCGCAGCGAATGAAGGCGAAGGCCGGAACCTGAAAGTTCGCGAAGGCGAACGTCAAGCCCGTTGCAGGAGTTTTGCGGAGCACTCTCTGGTGCGGAGCAAAACGACGGCAACCGCCCAAATTAACCGCCCATATAAGCCTATCGGCAAAATAACTCCTGTTTTAACAGACGAAAATTGCTTTATATTTTGCCGATAATGTGGTATAATCTTTCCGATGAGTAAGGTGAAATATATTTCTGTTGAAGAGGCGGCTCACAACTGGCAGATTAGCGAGCGCAGTGTCCGTAACTATTGTGCTCAGGGGCGTGTTGAGGGTGCTCTTTTGGAAGGCAAAACATGGAAGATTCCAACAACCGCGCAAAAGCCTTACCGGAAGCCCCGTCATTCTGATGCAAAAGAAACTCTTCTGGCATTTCTTAAACGTGAAAAAGAAGCCAGGCTTAAGGGTGGTATTTATCATAAAATCCAGATTGATCTAACTTATAATTCGAATCATATAGAGGGCTCAAAACTGACTCACGATCAGACACGTTATATTTTTGAAACAAAAACGCTTGGCATCACAAAAAATGCAGTAAATGTTGATGATATTGTTGAGACTGTAAATCACTTCCGCTGCATAGACCTTATAATCGAAGGTGCTCATACAAAACTTACGGAAAGCTTTATAAAGCAACTTCATTTTATCTTGAAATCCGGAACGACTGACAGCCAGAAAACTTGGTTCAAAGTGGGCGATTATAAGATGCTTGAAAACGAAGTGGGTGGTGTTGAAACGACAAAACCAGTGGAAGTAGCTGGCGCGGTTAAGGCATTGCTCAAAGAATACAATTCGAAGTCAAAAATCATGTTTGATGATATTCTTGATTTTCATGTACGTTTCGAATCGATTCATCCATTTCAGGATGGAAACGGTCGTGTTGGTCGCCTGATTATGTTCAAGGAATGTCTTAAGCATAACATCGTTCCGTTCATAATTACTGAGGAATTGAAGATGTTCTACTATAAAGGCATCGCGAACTGGAAGATTGAACGAGGCTTTTTGCGTGACACATGCCTTTCCGCACAGGATGAAATGAAAGCTACGCTGGATTATTTTGAGATAAGGTATTATTAGCAGCACAGTCGTAATTCAGTCCAGAAAAAAAGCGCGGACCTTGAACTGTTCCCAGTTTTTGGCGCGCGCTTTTCAATAGGCTCAAACTTGGCAATTGGCATAACTTATGCCGGAAGTGCCGCACAACCGGCACTAACTCGCATTTAAGCGAGTAACGCACTTTTGCCTATATAAATAAGTTACTCATCGATTAGATTTAAAGTACCACCACTTTCATTTGTGAGCTCTGCTCCAATGAAAACCTCATCTGGAGACAAACTTGACAATAAATTAACAGTACCACCAAAGTTCCTGTTAAACTGATTCCTAGATGTACCATTAATTGCTGTTTTTGGAGCTTGAGCCTCGAATGATCCGCCTTTTATAGTAACTGTTCCATTATTATTATACAACCCATATCCATAAACTCCTAAAGCTTCTGCGCCATATCCATGAAATAAACCACCAGTAATAGTTACGGTTCCTCTGTTTTCAAGTCCTTTTGCAGTAGTTGACCTTCCATATGCATAGAATGTTCCGCCTTTAATGTTGCCTATTGTACCTGTACTTTGATTAGTTATTGGTGCAGTAGGACTACTCATTTGGTTGTTGCTAACATTTCGTTGGTCAGCTTCAAAATAAGTTGTTCCTGATCCTCCTATTTCTGTTATTGTACCAGAGTTATCAACACAAGTTACCGCATAGATATGTACATTTTCAATCTTTGAAACAACACCGGTGCTCGATACCTTAATACCTGTCCAGCCATAGATTGCTCCGCCAGTTATTTCCTTTGTACCGCCTCTGGTAATTGTAATAGCTTCATGTTGACAATTAAGATTTATTTTATCTACACGTAAATAATTCCATATGTCTGAATCAGTGCCACTAACAACAATACCACCAGAAATTTTGATTGTATTTGTAGTGTCTCTGCTGCTATCATAGAATTCTTTGATAGCATTATCACTGGACCCCTGGACTATACCACCTGTAACTTCAAGAGTGGAACCATTATCTACTAGAATAGCACATTTTCCTGAGGCAAGACCATTCGTTATCTTGATAGTACCGCCAATACCTTGTATAGAACTTGTACAAGCTGAAGAATCTGCAGAAACACGACCACTTTTCAGGTTGAAGACACCGCCAGCCGGAACTTTAATAGTATATGTACCTCCTGTTCCACATCGCAAAGTTCCATACTTTCTTAAGCCAGTATCGGTTACAGTTAAGCTTCCTCCTATACTTAAATTTCCTTCTACCGTAATTGCAATACGAGCTTCATAGGTGTCGAGGTTAAGCGCTAAAGTTTTGCCTGCTGGAACAGTAACTTCTTTATTCTCTCCAGAAGTACGAATATCTGCTGTTAAGCGGCCTTGAGTACCCGCAGACCCCCTCAAAAAAGACACTAATTCAGACTCGTTAGAGATTAATGTAACACCGCCACTTGAAGATGAGCCGCCCTGATTTGTACCGCCCTGAGTTGTACCGCTTGCTCCAGGATTTGAAGGATCGGAACATCCTGCCAAACCAACTACGAGGAAAACAACCGCGAAAATCGCGAGAATTCTCGAAAACTTCTTCATAAAAAACTCCTTACTTTACGGGAAAGTCAGTGCACCAAGAAAGATGACATACATTCTCCCCAATATATGAGAATATCCTATAAGAAAAATCTGAAATTTAAATGAAATTTACAATTTTTTTTTGCGGTAGGGATAGTGTCGTCCGCGTGAGCGGACACGTATAATACATTTCCTTGCACTACCCTACCGCAGTTTTAACTGCGGTAGGGATTGCGGGAGGGATACGGAAGGCGGAACGTTCGCGCAGCGAATGAAGGCGAAGGCCGGAACCTGGAGTAGCCCGGTGCGGGAGTTTTGCGGAGCACTCTCTGGTGCGGAGCGAAACGACGGCAACCGCCCATATTAATCGTCCGTATAAAAAATCCGGGATAAGCCGCATTCAAGGTGTCGATAAATTGCCGCAAGTTTTATATCGTGATTGCTGAAGTCTCTGCATCCGCCAACCGGCTCTGGCACGCAAAAAAGCGGCTGCCGAAAACAAACTGAATCCGGCAGCCAGAGAGGAAGAAAGAAACTACACGGCATCAAAGCCCACTGTCCGCGACATCCACGAACTGACGCAGCTGGCGGTCAAATGAAGCCGTTTTACATTGAAGAGCGGCTGGAAATTACTTTTCCAGAACCAAGCCCTTCTTAAGGAGGATGTTCGCATATTGCGCAGTTTCACTTGTCGCGATAATTGCATATGCTTTTTTTGAACGCTCGTAGAACTCGAAGCGGTCAATATACGTCAGTTTTGAGAAGCCTTTGTCGCCAGCAGCTGCTATGCGCTCATAGTCCTTCCACACAGGAATTTCCATATTCTTGTCGCATTCCATTTTCTGCATGAGGACGAAGTTGTCCGCGTATGTGTCGAGCGGAAGCAGCTTCAGCACTGCCTCAAGAACTTCAGGGCCGGTGTGTCCGTCAAGACGCACGAGTTTGTTCGCAAGGCTCGCGCCCGGGAAATTTCCGTCGGCAATGATAATTTCATCGCCGTGGCCCATCTCCATAAGGATTTTAAGAAGCTCCGGGCTTATGATAGAAGGTATTCCCTTTAGCATTATTTAAGCTCCTCGTCAAAGCAGACGGCAACTTTTCCGCAGTTTCCGCTTGCCATAAGGGCGTATGCTTCATCGGCTTTTCGAGCGGGAAGCGGTGCGTGATAAGGTCTGCCGGATGGATGTTCCAGCGGACAAGATGCTCAACGAGGTCTTCCATTTTCCAGATAGAAGTTACCCATGAGCCGTAGATTGATTTTTGGTCGTGGAGCATGTCCGGAGACGGGTTGAAGTGTACTGTTCCGCCCTCGCCTACGAACGCGATTTTTCCCCACTTTCGTGTCGCGCGGATTGCTACTTGGCGTGCCGGGTCTGCGGCTGATGCGTCGATTGCTTTTTCTACGCCGTTTCCGCCTGTAAGTGCCTTGATCTTGTCCACAACGTCGTCGGACGGCAGGAAAGCATGGTCAACGAGTCCTTTTTCTTTTGCGATGCGGATGCGCTCTTCGTTCGTGTCCATACCGATAAGCATTGTTGCGCCCATCGCGCGGCAGAGCATAAGTGCCGCAAGCCCTACAGGGCCAAGACCTGTAACAAGAACAGCGTCATTGCCGGAAATGCCGATTTTCTCGATTGCTTCGTAAACTGTACCGAATCCGCAGGCAACCTGTGCGCCGTCCGCGTAAGACATTGAGTCTGGAAGTGCCACAAGGTCTTTTTCGTCGCAGAGCATGTATTCTGCCATGCCGCCGTCACGCTGCCAGCCATAAGCCGCGCGGAGTTTGCTTGTGCAGGAAATCATAAAGCCCTGGCGGCACTCGTGGCAAACGCCGCAGCCAGAAATATGATAAACGATTACGCGGTCGCCTTTCTTGAAGCGGCGGAGTCCCGGACCTTCCTCGACAATCTGTCCGCATGGCTCGTGTCCGGCAATCTTGTTCTGATAGCCTTCCGGGCCTTTGCCGACGTGCTCGCGGTAGATACAGCGGATATCGGAACCGCAGATTGTGCAGCACTTTGTCTTAACAAGAACCTGTCCGTATCCCGGTTTTGGGATATCGTATTCCATCATTTTTACGGTGCTGTCGCCTGGCAGCATCGCACCTTTCATTTTTCCTTCCATATTTGTTTCTCCTATATATAGTTATTATTTCTCTATTACGCCGTTTTCGTCCCAGAGCTTGTGCCAGTTGTCGCCGCAGCCTTCCCACAGGAAAACCTGCCCTTTTATAAGGCGGCAGTTTCTGTCGTCGTCCGCTATTGCCTTCATCTCCGCGTCCGTAAGCGGATCTTCCATAAGGCACTCCAAGTTCGAAACGATATTGCGCTCTTTTGTGGAGAACGGAATCGGCACATGGCCGCGCTGATTCGCCCATTTCAAGCAGATTGCAGCCGGATGGCAACCGTGTGCGGCTGCCGCAGCTTTTATTGACGGCATCTCCATATCGACAACGTCGTCGGCTGTGGTGTCGCGTTCCGGGCGGTTCGGAGAACCGAGCGGACAATACCCGATAATGCCAATTCCCTGCGATTTAACGTAATCGTAAAACTCTTTTTGCTGGAACGATGGATGAAGCTCCATCTCGTTGAAGGAAGGCTTTATGCGGCAGTCGCGCAAAACGAGCTCCAGCTTAGGTTTTGTCATGTTGCTCACGCCCAAATGCCTAACAAGCCCTGCGTCCACAAGCTTTTCAAGTTCATGCCACAGTGTCATGAATTCTTCGTGGATGTACGGGCGTGCGGAAGCGGCGCGGCTCGTTACGTCGCAGTGTGCTTCGTGCGCGTTCGGGAACGGCCAGTGAACAAGGTACAAGTCAAGATACTCAAGCCCCAAATCCGAAAGCGACTTTTTGAAAGTCTCGGTACAAACGCCGGGTGCGTGCTTGTCGTTCCAAAGTTTGCTCGTAATCCAAAGTTCTTCGCGCTTCAACGCAGGAAGCCCTTCGATTTTGCCAGTCATCGCGCGGTTCAAAACCTGCCCGATTTCTTTTTCATTGCCGTAAACTGCCGCACAGTCGATGTGGCGGTAACCGGCCTTAAGCGCAAGCTCCACAGACGCAGAAACAAGCTCCGCATCGGCGTGGTCGCTGCCGAATGTTCCGAATCCAACGGCGGGAATCCCGAACTCCATTTTCTTGTCAAAATTTATACTTTTCATTTTTCATCCCTTTATAGACAGGGGGAAGTCAGTAGGGGGAAGTCTCCCCCTCGCTCCAGCCTCCTCGCCCGTCGCAAGCGGCGGTCTGCGGTGGCTTCCGCTACCCCCTCTCACAGTCTAATAAACTTACCGAGGCACGTAGCGCCAAGCCCCTTATACGCGCTGTCGAACTTAATTTGAACAGATTTGCTCAAATCCATGTTATCCGTGCACTCAACAGCCTCTGGATAAACGCTGATAACACTGTCGCGCCGCACGAAAAGCGGCAGACGCTCAAGCGGACTTTTTACGTTCTTAAGCCAGCGACCTTCTGACTCCAGTTTTTCGCCTGTCCAAAAATCAACCCAGCTGCCAGCCGGCAGATAAACATCCCGAACGCCTTCGCTGTTCATTACGGGCGCGACGAGGAACGCATCGCCAAAGTAATACTCGTCGTCTATGTTCCAGCACATCGGGTCGTCCGCGTTATGGAAGATAAGCGCACGGATAACAGGAAAGCCTGTCTCCGTAGCTGCTTTTCCCTGCGCGGCGATATACGGAATAAGCGCATAACGAAGTTTAAGCCACTCGCGCACGATGTCCGCTACAGCCGGATATTCATACGGCTCGCGTGCATAAGAACCGTGGTAGCGCAAATGCGACGTAAAAACGCCGAACTGCGTCCACCGCACGTAAAGATCGTCAGCGGGCTTGCTGTTCATAAAGCTTGGTAAACCGTGGAAGCCCGGAACATCGTGGCTCCAAAAGCCAAAGCCCGAAACACCGGCGTGAAGTCCGCCGCGCAGGGCACCAGCCATTCCGTCCCAAGTGCTCGCGCAGTCGCCACTCCAGTGAACAGGGTACCGCTGACAGCCAATCCAGCCGGCACGTGCCCAAATAAGAGCGTCGCGCCCTTTTACGCGCTTACTAACCTCGAACGCCGCCTTTTGGTAAAGCAGCGAATACATGTTGTGAAGTTTCTTGTACGGAAGCCCCATGTAGTCGGCATTCGGGTCGATAACCTCGCCAAAATCAGTTTTTATTGCAGAAACTCCGCGTTCCAAAAGCCCTTTCAAAAGCCCCTGATACCATTCAACAGCGGCTGGGTTCGTAAAATCGATATTTCCGTCAAACTCAACGTCGCTGAAATTCGACCCTAACGCCTCCAGCTTTTCTTTTGGCGGCGCAAAATACCTGTTTTTCTTAGCGACTTCGTAATATTTCGTGTCGCGGGCGATGCTAGGAAGCTGCCAAAGACAGATTTTCACGCCGTTTTTCTTCATCTCCGCAAGGTAGCCGTTCTGGTCGGGGAAACGCTCGTCGCTGAATGTCCATTCGCATTTCCAGTCCGTCTTGAACCACCCTGTATCAAGGTGAAGCACGTCGAGCGGAAAGTGGCCGTCGCGCATTTTCTTAACGACAGTGCGTGTCTCGTCGGCAGAAAAATACGTCATTTTCGCCATCCAAGTTCCGTAAGACCACAGCGGAACATCAGCCGGGAAGCCTGTAAGACGGCGGTAATTTCTGACAATCTTCTCGACACTGCCGCCGCCTATAATGAAGATGTCAAGCGAATCATCCTCTACAAGTGCTTGCGCGGCGCGTGTAGAAATGTCCGCGAGCGAAAGCCTTACATGCGCGGAAGTCATTATAAGAACGCCATAACCGCGGCTTGAAATATAAAAAGGAACGTTCTTGTATGCGCGACGGCTGTTGTTTCCAAGACCGTCGGTGTTTTCCAGAACGAATGTCTTTCCCGCAAGGTTCATGCCAGCGAACCGCTCTCCAGTACCGGCATATTTTTCGCCGGGGAGCGACTTCAGCGAGCAAAGCCATCTGTCTGTTTTGTCGCCGCGTTCCACATAGCCCAAACTGAAAGATTCGTTCTGGTGCGGAAAGAAAGTGTCGTAGCCCGCAAAAGGAACTTCTGTCTTTCCGTCCGGATAAACAACCGCCTCAAAGACAGCGGGCGGTTCGGGCTGCAAAGTGCTCCAAATCTCGCGTTTTTCTTGCTTTGTGCTTATAAACGCGCGTCTTTTTCCGGTCGCGTCTTTTATCGCCCAGCCTTCTTCCGTCTTATACGCGCTGCCCGCGCCAGAGCCACAAACGCCCGCACTTTCCGCAAAGCCTGACGCGTCGCCCGCATTTACGCGCTCCACCGTAAGCGGAGTTTGCACTAAGTCCGCCGCAAAAGAAAGCATAGGATTCGCAGAATCGTCTGGAAGCGCGGTTGCCGTGGCTCCTGCGCACGAAACGACACCCGCAGAGCCCGCGCCAACACAAGTTACGCGCATTATCTCATCGCCGTAAGCGCGGAAAACAACGTCTTTTACAGCAGGAGCTTCGTCCGTGTCGGGAAACAGGAACATGTTCTTAAGAACCTGGTGCACGAACGGAACCTTCACGGCAACCGCGCCACAAGCGGAGCCTGCCGAGTTTGCCGCACCTGCCGAGCTACTTCCGCCAGCAGACAAGTCCGCGACCACAGCAGCCGACTCTGGCTTTCCCGCGCGGAAAATCTTGTCTTTTCCGGCATCAGGCGCGTCCTGATCGAGCATATCGAAAACAAATCTGTTAGTCTGTTTCATAATCAGCCCTTCACTGCTCCACTGTACGAGCCCATCGTTATCTGTTTTTGGAAGAACAGGAACAACAAAATCGGAACGGATGCCGCGCACAAAATCGCAGACATAAGAATCGGGTCTTTCAAGCCGTACTGACCTTTGAGCATTCCGAGCGAGTGCGTAATCGTACGCATATCGGC
>JAEEGL012108473.1_pt1 | contig 13801 bp, 14 predicted proteins | sample 9134231 | NCBI WGS metagenome assembly JAEEGL01 (sample SAMN16246548, study PRJNA631951) | gut metagenome | biome: gut microbiome; feature: rumen; material: fiber-attached | host: Bos | place: Iran: Karaj | collected 2018-10 | reverse complement strand
CGGCATCGGGTTGAGATAGATGAGGATCTGTTTATGAAAGGGCTGTACGCCCTCTACCCGAAGAACGCGTAAACTCCCACCACCTAAGCCTCGCTTTGAGGTGTGGGAATTTCTGCAAGCTTGTTCAACATAAAAAACCCCTGCAGCGCAGCGCGCTACAGGGGGTTTTTTATGTTGTTATTCAATCACTTCAATCCAGCCCTTCGGAGCCTCAATGCGGCCCATCTGGATGCCGGTTAAGGTTTCATACAGCTTCTTGGTGATCGGGCCCATCTCCTGCATACCGCTCGGGAAGCAGATTTCCTTGCCATGATCCACGATCTTGCCAACCGGGGAGATAACAGCAGCCGTACCGCACAGACCGCACTCCGCGAAGTCTTTCAGTTCGTCCAGGTAAACCTCTCTCTCCTCCGCTTCCAGGCCAAGGTACTCTTTCGCGACCTGAACCAGCGAGCGACGGGTGATGGAAGGAAGAATGCTGTCGGACTTCGGCGTTACCACCTTGCCGTCCTTCGTCACGAACAGGAAGTTCGCGCCGCCGGTTTCCTCCACCTTCGTGCGGGTTGCGGGATCTAAGAACAGGTTCTCATCATAGCCTTCGGCGTGAGCGGTCACGATGGCGTGAAGGCTCATGGCGTAGTTTAAGCCAGCCTTGATGTTGCCGGTTCCTCTGGGGGCCGCACGGTCAAAATCGGAGACGCGCAGCGTAAGCGGACGGACGCCGCCCTTGAAGTACGGGCCAACAGGCGTGGTCAGAATACGGAACTGATACTCATCTGCCGGCTTTACACCGATGACGGAGTTGCTGCCGAACATATACGGACGGATATACAGCGTCGCGCCGGTGCCGTACGGAGGAACCCATGCATCGTTTGCCTTCACGACTTCCTTCACAGCCGCGATAAAGCGCTCCTTCGGGAATACCGGCATCTCAAGCTTCTTCGCGGAAGTCTCCATGCGCTCCGCGTTGAGGTCGGGGCGGAAGCAGACGATGTGTCCATCCTGCGTCGTATAAGCCTTCAGTCCCTCAAAGACGGACTGGGAATACTGCAGAACGCCTGCGCACTCGTTGATCACGATGTTGGGATCGGTGATGATCGCGCCGTCATCCCAGGCGCCGTTCTTATAGTTTGAAACGTAGCGGTAATCGGTGATCTGATAACCAAATCCAAGGTTCGACCAGTCAATGTTTTTCTTTTCCATGTTGTCCTCTCCTGTTGAATAATTATTCAGGCTTTCGTCAGTTTAAACCTGGAAAGCCGTCAAAATCTTTTCCCTATTATATACACGTCGCTTGAAAATGTAAAGGGGCGGTCTTTAAAAATTCAAAACTGCTCTCCTCTACAATTCTTCCCTGCTATACTCCATAAAGCCCTCGCCCCTCACCTCGCGGGCATCGGACATGATCAGGAAGGCCTTCTCATCGATCTGGAACACCAGGTCCTTTAACGCGACCGTCTCACGGGGAGAGATGGCGCAGAACAGCACCGGCTTCTCGCTTCCGGTGTACATTCCCGTACCGGAAAGCTGCGTCACACCGCGGTTCAGGCCATTCATGATCTCATTCGCAATCTCCGTCTTTTTCTCGGATATGATGTAGGCGCAGCAGGCATTTCGGGAACCGGTGATGATTTCATCCGCGATGCGCCCGGAAAGGACCACCGTGATGACCGCGTACAGAGATACCTCTATCCCGATCAGGAACATGGCAAGCAGGATAATGGCTCCGTCCAGGTAAGGCAGAATGCGGGCCACGCTCACCTGCGGCATCAGCTTCTGAAACAGCGCCGCCACGGTATCGGTTCCACCGGTCGTGGCCTTTCCCAGGAACACAAGGCCCAGTCCCACGCCCATAAACGCGCCGCCGAACACGGCGATGAGGAACAGGTTGCCGTTGGCAAAATCGATCTGCGGAATCAGAAACAGCCACAGAGAGAACAGCACCGAGGCCGCCAGCGTCCGTCTCATGAATGCCCAGCCGCGCACCTTGATGGCGATCAGAATCAGCGGAATATTGAGGAAGATGTTGCCCATCCAGACTGGGATTCCCCCGGGGATCACCCTCCCGGTCAGATGCTGTAAAATGATGGCCAGGCCGGTAAACCCTCCCGGCACCATCTCCACCGGCTCAAAGAAAAAGTTGATGGCCACCGCCATCAGAAGCGTTCCTACAATCATCTCCGCATAGGTTCTGGTTTTCATGTTTTCGTTTCCTCCGTTCCTCTTTTTTATATTCATAACCCTGCCGGCACCTTTTTCGTGCCCCTCCATAAAAGAAAGCGGGAACTTCCTTTCTGGTAGTTCCCGCTTTAATCATCATTCGGTATGATTCTTTTACAGATTCTTTATTCCTTCGGTCCTTCGTTGATAATGAGCGCGATCATCTCCAGGTCCTCTTCGCTCTCATTTTCCATGGCATGGCTTTCCCCGCACTCGATCTTGCAGATATCTCCCGCGTGGACGATCACTTTGGAGCCGTCCGCATCGGTGAAGATGCCTTCCCCTTTCAGGATGTAGTACGGTTCCGTGTTTCCGATATGCTGATGCAGGCCGATGCTGCAGTGAGGCGGAATGACGACACGGGCATACATGGTCGCGTGTCCCATCAGCTCATTTTCGGACATGATATAATGAAAAATCACATGTCCCTTTCCCCCTCTTACATTTTCCTTGATAACCGGTACTTCATGACAAACCATTTGATCTCCTCCTTTATCTCGGTTCTACGTATTCATATTCTCTGCATTTTCACAGCACAATCTCAAATCTTCTCGCTGATACAAACTGCCTGAATTACTCCCGTCATCGTCTTTCTCCTCTTATCTCTGTCACGATGTCATAGAAGGAACTTATGTCTCATGGACGTTCCTTATCCCTCTGTCCTCTTGTAGTCCCCATGCACGCCGCCGCTTTTCTTCAGCAGCCGTATGTCCGTGATCACCATGTCCTTCTGAACCGCCTTGCACATATCGTACACGGTGAGCGCCGCGGTACTGACCGCCGTCAGCGCTTCCATTTCCACGCCGGTCTGCCCGGAACAGGAAACGGTGGCCTCGATTTCTACGCTTGAACGCTCTTCGTCCAGCGAAAGGTGCAGGTCAATGCCGTTTACGATCACCGGATGGCACATCGGGATCAGATCCGGTGTGCGCTTGGCCCCCATAACCCCCGCCACCTGGGCGACCGTCAGCACATCTCCTTTTTTCATGCCGCCGGTGCGGATCAGTTCGAAGGTTTCCCGGTTTACCAGGACACGCGCGGCCGCCACCGCGATGCGCTCCGTCACGGGCTTCTCCCCCACGTTCACCATCTTCGCGCGGCCTTCCTCGTTAAAATGCGTAAATTCCATCATACCCCTTATGCAGCGCTGACGCACTGCTCCTCATACCATGAAAGCCGAACGCAATCGCTTTCACAAAACCTCTTTCACCTAGTGCTCCGTCGATCCGTCCGCCATCAGCATCTGAAGCCCGTGCTCAAGTGCCGGCAGCACTGCCGCCAGGTTTTCCTTCGCGGCCTTGACACTGCCCGGAAGGTTGATGATGAGCGTCTTTCCCCGAAGGCCGGCCACTGCGCGGCTTAAGCACGCCCTGGGCGTGATCTTCAAACTTTCGTACAACATGGTTTCCGGAATGCCGCGCGCCTCGCGCTCGATGACGGCCAGCGTGGCCTCCGGCGTGATGTCGCGCTGCGAAAATCCGGTGCCGCCGGTCGTCAGAACCAGCGGGATATGCTTTTCGTCGGCGCAGAGGATCAGCTCCGCCTCGATCATCGCTTTCTCATCCGGCACCATACCGGTGTAAACTACCTCAAAACCGGCCTCCGTCAGCATTTCCGCTACGGCCGGGCCGCTTTTGTCTTCTCGTTCTCCCTTGTATCCCTTGTCGCTTACGGTAATCACCGCTGCCTGATAGCCCATCTGTTTAAGTCTCCTTCCTTCTTTAACCGCCAATCTGATTCATATTTCTCATCGCCTGACTCCGGCTCTCATAGTTCAGCTCCCCGTGCCACTTCGGCTTGCCGCAGATGGCCGCCAGGAACTGCTCTCTCATCTGCTCCTCCGAAAGCCCCTTGATGGAGTACTCGGCCGGCGCATGCAGACAGGGCTTGATTTTTCCGTCCGCCGTCAGCCGCAGGCGGTTACACTCCCGGCAAAAATGCGCGCTGACCGGATTGATCAGGCCGATATTTCCCAAGGCTCCCGGCAGCTGATACAGCCGCGCCACGCTCCCGTCCGGCGGCAGCGCTTTTAGCTCCGGCAGCTTCTCTAAAACCGTATTCCCGGAGATAAACGCCTCCGGTCCGAAATCCCCGCTGTCATACATGGGCATCATCTCGATGAACCGCATGTCCACCGGATATTCCCGTGTCAGATTGGCAAGCGCAGGGATCTCCCCATCGTTAAAGCCGCCGATTAAGACCGCATTCAGCTTGATTTTCTCAAATCCCGCCTCAAGCCCGGCGCGGATTCCCGCCAGCGCATCTTTTAACTCCCCGATTCGGGTGATATACCGATACTTTTCCTCGTCCAGCGTATCCAGGCTGATGTTCAAGCGTTTCACGCCCGCTTCGCGCAGGTCCTTTGCCATCTGCTGCAAAAGGGTCCCGTTGGTGGTCAGGCACACTTCCCGGATGCCCTCCACGGCAGCCATCTCCCGGCACATCTCCACGATGCCGCGCTTTACAAGCGGCTCGCCCCCCGTCACGCGCAGCTTTTTCACTCCCAGAGAGGCGGCAGCCTTCACCGCGCTGATCATCTCCTCCTGGGTCAGCATCTCCTCGTGCTTTTTCTTGCAAATCCCGTCCTCCGGCATGCAGTAACGGCAGCGCAGATTGCACAGTTCCGTCACCGATAACCGCAGATACGTGATGTCTCTCCCGTAGTTGTCCCTCATACTGATCTTCTCCCTCTTATTCAGGGACCGACTGCCTTAGCAGGAAATACACCGCTTCCCCGCTAAAATCATGTTCCCTGTTCCCCCATGTTAAACTATCCTGCAAAACCCATATGCGGCCTTACGGCACGCTCGGAAACTCCGTCCAGTACTCATCGCAGATCTGCCGGATCTCCTCCTCCGGCATCCCGGCCTCCGCATCCTCAAGCGCTACCGTGTAGTAGCCGGCCGCATGCGCGGTCTGCAGCGCGTACGCCGCGTCCTCAAAGATGACCACATCTTCCTTCTCCGCCCCCAGGCGTCTTGCCGCCAGATCGTATACCTCCGGGCTGGCCTTGGAAATACCGGCCTCCTCCGTGTCTAAGATAAAGGAAAAATACGGCAACAGCCCCAGTTTTCTAAGCGGGATCGTGGCCATGTGAAAAGGCGTCGCCGTGGCGATGCACATCTTCACGCCCCGGCCATGCAGGCTCTCCACGTATTCCTTCGCGTTCTTTTTGCACTCCACTTTCTCCCGGTAATTCCGGATCATGGTCTTGTGCAGCTCGTCCAGGATCTCCGTCCCGGATTTGTTGACTCCCAGTTCCCTGGAAAAATAGTCGGCTCCTTCCCGCGTGGAAAGCGCCTGCAAGGTGGCGGACATATCCTCCGGAACGGTGCAGCCGTTCGCGATCAGAAAATCCCGCCCCAGATTTTTCCAGTACTTCATGGAGTCTATTAATGTGCCATCCATGTCAAAGATGGCATAGTGAAAATCGTGCAAAATGTGTGTTCCTCTCTTTGTATCTTTATACAGCACAGGCCCCAGACTGTGCTGAATTTATCTTTTCTGCATATACTCCAACTGCGTCAGACGCGCCACGATCCGCCAGGCCGTCATGGCAAGCAGAATCCCGCCGGCGATGGCCCCCGCCAGAAGAAGCGTGTAGACGCCCCGCTCATAGAATTCTTCCCGGTTTCCCATCGTCAGCGCCTGCATGGTGTAGTACAGCGATCCGCCCGGGATGAGCGGGATCGTGGCCGGCACCAGAAACAGCGTGGCCGGCGTTTTCATCTTCCGGGCCATGAGCTCGGCATACAAGGTCACGAAAAACGTGGCGATCAGATAGCGGACCGCGTCGCTAAGCTGAAGCGGCGCAAACAGCAGATAGATTCCCCAGGAAAGAAATCCCCCAAAAGCCGCGGGAAACAGTTTGTCCCGCTTGATATTATACAAAATGGAAAAGCCCAGCGAGCCAAAAAAGGCCCCTGCCAGCTGCCAGATAATTTCCTTCACGCCTGTCTCCCCCGGTTCTTTCTACATTCTCGATGTGATAAAGACAAACCCTAACGCCAGAGACACCGCGATCAAAAGCGCCTCGAAAAACCGGATCAGACCGGAGACCATATCGCCGTTAAACATGTCCCGGATTCCGTTTGTCATGGCCACGCCGGGGATCAGAAGCATGATGTTGCCGATGTTGATTTTGTCCACCGACTGCCCCAGGCCAAGCCTTACGAGCAGCACCGCCAGAAGACCGCCGGCCACCGAGCAGACAAAGGACGACAGCAGCGTGTTGATCTGCATGCGTTTTAATTCCCTTTGGGCAGGCTTCAGCAAAAAGCCGATGAAGGCTGAGGCCATGGCATCCAGAAGACTGCCGCCGAACAAGACCGAAAACGCAGCCGAAATCAGGCCGTAAGCGAACACCAGAATCGGGAACGGGTATTCCTTCTCCCCTTCGATTTCCTGAAGGCGCCGCTCCAGCTCGGGCGTCTTAAGCACATGCGCGCAAATCTCGCGGGAGAGCTGATTGAGCATCTCCAGCCGGTGCATGTCGTACTGCATTCCCAGCACTCTTCGCGTCTGCGTCACGGTTCCGAACGCAGCCCCGTGGATCGTCACCACGATGGAGGAGGTGATGGAAAACACATCCACCCGCTCGGCCCCATACGCCCGGCAGATGCGACTGATGGTATCTTCGACGCGGCTTACTTCCGCGCCGCTGATCAGCAGCTTCTCGCCGATCGTCATGGCATCGTACAGATAGCGCTTGGCTTCCTGTACCTCGGCAAATGAAAATTTCTCACCGCTCCCGATCTGATCCTGCCTGTCCTCGCCCATAGCGAATTTTCCTCCTTTTCCCTTGCGCATTTTTCATTCTGCGCCTATACTAAGGAAGATCAGTAATCGGCTACTCTTCCATGGCGCGGCGGAAGACTTCCAGAATGTGTCCTCTGGCCTCCTCTTTCTTTTCAAAGAGATGCGACTCATAGATCTTTTCATGCCCGATAAACATGCTCGGATTGGCATAGTAATCGTATTGATCCGCGATTTCCGGATGCTCCATCTCGTTGATTTTTTCAAACTCTACTGCCGCATATTCCGGATGTTCGTTTATAAGCTCCCGGATGATCTCATCCGCCTGAATACAGTACGGACAGGTCGGCAGATGGAAATACGTAACCTTTTTCATAAGAACCCCCTTGCGGCGTGATATCCGCACTTCAAACACCCGGAAAACCGGCGATTTGCTCCGCAGGTTTCCGCACCGACAGCAAAAGCTGCGCATCGTTCTTTATCATATCATACTTAATGGAAAACGGCAACAGTCCTATTTCCCGAAGTATAAAATAACCTTGTTAGAAAGGCGGTCCCATGAACAATCTGATTTTCAGTCTGAACACCGTTCTCCCCATCTTTTTCCTGATCCTGATCGGTTTTTTCCTGAAGGAAAAAGACCTTCTCACCGCGGAATTCCGGAAGAAGGCCTCTACTCTTGTATTCTATTACGCGCTCCCCGCCACCTTGTTTCTGGACGTGGCCGGGTCAGACATTAAAAGCGCGTTTCACGTGTCCTTTGTCCTGTATGCCCTGGGAAGTGCCCTGCTGGTCTTCTTCCTCGGCTGGTTTCTGGCATCGCGGCTCCTCCCGCGTGAGCAGATCAGCGCCTGCGTGCACGGGGCGTTCCGCGGAAACTTCGCCTACGTGGGCCTGGCTGTCTGCCGCAGCCTGATGGAAGGCCAGACTCTGACGGCGGCTGTCATGGTGATCACGTTCGTCATTCCACTGTATAACGTGCTCGCCATCCTCATCCTGTCGCTCTACGATCCCAGCGGAAAGCGCCCGAAACTGAAAGATATTCTTCTTTCCCTGGTGAAAAACCCGCTGATCCTGGCGATCCTCGCGGCCATCCCGTTTTCCTGGTTTGGCATCACCCTTCCGGTGATGGTAAACCAGACGCTCAAATACCTGGGACAGCTGGCCACGCCCATGGCACTCCTTCTGATCGGCGCCAGCCTGCGCCCGGAAACCTTCTCCAGCAAGCCCCGCGGCATCGCGATTGCCACGCTGGTCAAAATTGTGCTGGCCCCGCTCATCTGTACCTTCCTGGCGCTTCCCTTCGGCTTCTCCGCAGAGGAACTGGCCACGCTCTTTACCCTGCACGCCGTGCCCTCCGCCGCCAACAGCTACATCATGACCGCGCAGATGGGCGGGGATGAGGAACTGGGCGCCGGGATTGTCATGGCAACCTCGCTCCTGTCCGCTGTCACCATGGCGATCGGAATCTTCCTGTTGCGGAGTTTTGGGGTTGTGTAGAGGGGTGAGAAAAGGGGACGGAAGGTGACAGGGGACGGGTCTGGGTGACAGGGGACGGGTCTGAGGTGACAGGGGACGGGTCTGTGTCACAAAAGCTGACAGCTTTTGTGACACAGGCCCGTCCCCTGTCACCTTCCGTCCCCTGTCACCTCAGACCCGTCCCCTGTCAGCTCTGTCAGCTTTTCCCAGCCTCCCGGCTGATCACAAGCCCCTTCACGCGGGCATTGACAGCCAGTTCGGTCCGGGATTTATATCCGGTTTTGCTCATCAGCTGCTGGATGTAGTTCCGGACCGTGTTGGGAGACAGATGCAGGGTGTCGGCGATCTCCGCGTTCGACGCACCGGTTGTCATCTCCCTCAAGATATCCAGCTCCCGGTCGGTGAAATCCGTGCTGAGCGCATAGCCGAGCTGCAGCGTCGGGGTCTGATCCGGGTAGATGTGCTCGCCTGCCATGGTGCGGTCCATGATTTCCAGGATCGGTTCCCGGCTGGTTTCCTTGTACCAGAAGCTGTCCACGCCGATTTCCCGGGCGCGCCTTAAGTAGGACACTTCCGGCATGGATGTGACGATGATGATTTTGATGTCAGGGCAATTCTTCTTGATACGGGCAGCCGCTTCCAGTCCGTCGATCCCTTCCTTCATCAGGACGTCCATAAGCACCAGATCCACCGGCCTTTGCTGGCAATACAGGTCAGCCGACATGGCATTTCCGAGGGAATACACCAGCTCATACTTCTCCGAATTTTTTACGTACATCTCAAACAGCTGCCTGGACATCTGCTGATCATCCACCACCAGGACCTTGATTTTTTTCAGCCCATCCATTGTCTTGTCACCTCCCAAACGAAATCGACAGCACGAGCACCGGCGTGCTCTGCAGCCGCATGATGCCGCCCTGGCGCTCCACCCGTTCCCGGAGGAGCTTTAAGCCGCCCCGTTCTACGATTTCTTCTTTCGGAGCCGCCCCGTTGTTGGTCAAAACCATCATCAGACCCTCTTCGTTTCTCCAAAGATTCACATAAAGCGTATCTCCCCCGGCATGCCGGATCAGGTTGGTGATGCTTTCATGAAGAGCCAGAAGCAGAATATCCCGTTCCGGATTCTCCTCCGGGAACGGTCCGTCCATGACGATGCGAACGCCGATGGCCTCCGCCGTGCGCAGCAGATTTTCCAGCGCATCCTCGCCTTCCTCCGCCTTTTCCTCCGACAGAAGCGTTTCCACCTCCCGCCACAGCTCGAGCACATGTCCTCCCTGCTCTGCCGATGGATCCTCCAGGTACTTTCTGGCTGCTAAAAGAGCCTGCCCGATCTCATCGTGCACGCGGATCTTTGCCGCCAGAATTTCCTCATCCCTCGTCACCTGCGCCACGTTTCGGCTGTAGGCCTGCATGCGGGCCTTTCTCTCCTCCTGGCGTAATCTCTCGCTCTCCAGGCGCCTGTACAGGCGCTCTTCCTCCGTAGTATCAATCGCCATCACCTGCTCGTACTGACGTTTTTCCTTTTCATCTGTCAAAAGCCGCCGGCGAAACAGAAAACACCGCCCATCCGCAAAGCGTAAAAATCGTTCTCCTGTGCCTTCCACTGCCTCGGATTTTTCCAGAAGCGTATTCCAGAAGGAATGACTGTCCGTGAGCTCCTCTCCGGTTATCTTCAAACACAGATTTTTCATGCAAAGATTCTGAAAGACTACTTTTCCGTCCTCATCCGCAAAAAGGATTCCCGTAGGCAGATCATCCATGCTTTCCTTGATCGAATCCAGCGAAATGCCCTTCTTTCCTGCATTCCATACCCAAAAGAGGCCAAAGCCAAATAAGACCGCGCATAAAACAGGGAGCAGGACAAGAACCGGAAAGGGAACGGTCACGGTCATTTCCCTGCCTATTTCTGCAACAACGGCCTCCTCCCCAAAGGCGGCGGCCTCCTCCAGACGCGCGAACAGCATGAAGTATGCAAGCTCCAACACACACAGGGCCGTTCCGGCGCCCAGGAAAAGCTTCTGATAGAGGGGCGCCTTCTGTCGGACAGCTATCATGAGAAGGATGGAACCTGCGATCAAAAGAACCAGCACGAACTCCGACACCAGCATCCACGGAAGCGTCCTGGCCAGCTCAATTTCCGCCTTCATGGATCTCACCTCCTCTTACCAGCGTCAGATAGAGAGTTTCCTCTTCCCACACAGGATATAATGCAAATGCTTCCTTCAAACCTCCCGCGGCTTCCCTTTCCCGAAGCCATTCCTGCATCATAGCCGGTAAAGCCATCGCCGCCGGCAATGTCGGCGCCGCAAATTCCAGCACCGCCCGCAGCCGGAACCCTTTTTCCTCGGACAACGCAAAAAGCACCGTTTTCACCACGCCCTGCGTTCTTTCCAGCAACTCCTCCACAAAGTCGAACACCGTAAGCAGAACCTCTTTGGGATACTCTTGCAATAACGACCCATTCATAAAGCAGTCCACCTGGCATAAGGCTAAGTAGGACAGCAGCTCTTTCAGACTGAAAACCAGTTCCAGTCCGGGAAGTTTTCCTTTCTCTTCGGACAGAAGAAACAGGTTGATGCGCCGCTTGACATACGCGCCCCGCACACAGACCGTCGGTAGCTTTTCCGTAAAACAAGGCTCATCCGGCTTCACCTCTGACAGTTCCTTGCGAATGGCCTGCAACTGCGTTTTGACGGCCCGCTCCGCCTCCTCATAGATCCGTTTTTGCTCCTCGACGTGGGCTTTCTGCTCCTTGATCGCATTCTCCGCTTTTAATAGATCATTTTCCCCGGAAAGCTGCTCCACAGCTACCTCCAGGCTCTCGTTCATGCGGTTGATGGTAGACAGGTCATCCGCCCAGTAGACCGCACCTCCTGTTACTTTCTTCCCCCGGAAGCGAAGATCCCCCTTCTCAAAGGGAGCGTTTCGCGCCATCTCCTGTTCTTTGTCCGTAAGGACAAACGGTCTGCCGCTTTCCAGAACAATTTCGCCATCCCCTTTGCACAGCTGGACCGCTTCCGGAAGCTGCGAGAAGAAAAACCGGTATCGATCATTATGCGGAAACGCGTGGATCTGGATCATGCTTTCCCAGGTCAGCACCATCATCGCGCAGACAGCATCCGGAAAGCGAATGAATGCGAACGGACTGACGATGACCTCGCGAAGCACGATGTAAAGTGCTGAAGTCAAAAGGGCTGCAAGCGGTACCCAGATCCGGTTTCTCACATGCCGCGACCTGTGCGCCCGCAGGCAGAGAGCCACCCCCGTCAATATCAGGCCCGCAATCCAGACAACATTTCCATAACAAAGAATCCCTCTTTGATACGATCCAAGATGCCTTCGGCTGAACCCGTTCTCAAACTGGTACACCAGCCCATGGAGGTCGTTTGTCTGATACGCCAGGATAAACAGGAGGGTGACAAGCGTTGTCAGATGCCATGCCGGGTGAATCCGGTAATGCTCACCTCTTCCAACATGCAGACAGGAAAACAGGAACAGAAGGGCCAGCAGATCCTCCGGAATCACATACGCATACCACCAGACTTTCTTCAGTTCATCTGTCGTGATCGCCAACCGGTAGCTGTTCGTTCGCAGGAAGAGCCACAAAAACATGGCTCCGATTCCCATCAGCAGAATGCTTCGCAGGCGCCCCGGAAGCAGCCGGTCCTTCACGGAAATCCCCCAGGAAGTCAAAAGCAGGCTGAAACACATGAGTGTCAGCGGGTGAATGAGATAGCTATTCCAGTAACTGGAAAAATCCGCGCTGACCGCATAAACCAGTTCCACGAGAAGAAACAAACAGAACCCGGCGATAAAACGATGACTGCTCTTTTCCATTGTTTCTCCTTTCTCCGGGGAGCCGGTTTGTTTTTCCTGCAAGCTGCCTAGAGCAGATATTGCTGACACCTCATCCTGCTAACATTTCTTTTCATTTGCCATTGTACCATCCGGTTTTGCGCGTGAAAAGGGAAGTATGTACTAAATCTGAAAACCTTCCGCTGCGCCTCAACATAAAAAAATAACCCCGCCTTAAAGAGAAAGCCGTAAGCTCTTTCCTTAAGCGGGGTTACTATTTCATTCTTTATTTGCAGCTACACAGCATCTTCATGCTGCAAGTGCAACTTCTTTTATTTGTTGTTCAGAGCAGCCTGAGCAGCAGCCAGTCTTGCGATCGGAACACGGAAAGGCGAGCAGGACACATAGTCCAGACCAACCTTGTGGCAGAACTCGATCGTGGACGGATCTCCGCCGTGCTCACCGCAGATGCCAAGGTGCAGGTCAGGGCGGGTCTTGCGGCCGTTCTCGGCAGCCATCTTCACCAGCTTGCCTACGCCGGCCTGGTCCAGTCTGGCAAATGGATCGGACTCGTAGATCTTGGCCTTGTAGTAAGCATCCAGGAACTTGCCGGCATCATCACGGCTGAAGCCGAAGGTCATCTGAGTCAGATCGTTCGTACCGAACGAGAAGAACTCAGCTTCCTCAGCGATTTCGTCAGCCAGAAGAGCGGCTCTCGGAATCTCGATCATGGTACCGATCTTGTAGGTGATGTCGCTGTTCTTCTCAGCCTTCACCTTCTCGGCGGTCTCAACGATCACATCCTTGACATACTTCAGCTCCTTCTTCTCGCCAACCAGCGGAACCATGATTTCAGGCACGATGTCGTAGCCGCACTCTTCGTTGACTTCGATGGCAGCTTCGATGACGGCGCGGGTCTGCATCTTCGCGATTTCCGGATAGGTGACGGCCAGACGGCAGCCGCGATGACCCATCATCGGGTTGAACTCATGCAGCTCTTCGCAGCGGGCCTTGACTTCCTCGAAGGTCATGTGCATATCATCGGCCAGAGCCTGGATATCCTCGTCCTCGGTGGGAACGAACTCATGCAGAGGCGGATCCAGATAACGAACGGTCATCGGACGGCCTTCCAGAGCCTTGTACATAGCCTTGAAGTCACCCTTCTGGAAAGGAATCAGCTCGTTTAACGCTTCCTCTCTCTGCTCAACCGTATCGGAAAGAATCATCTTGCGGATCTTCGGAATACGATCGGCATCGAAGAACATGTGCTCGGTACGGCAAAGGCCGATGCCTTCCGCGCCCAGATGCACGGCGTTCTTGGTGTCGCGAGGGTTATCGGCGTTGGTGCGGACCTTCAGGCGACGGAACTGATCAGCCCATGCCATGATACGGCCGAAGTTTCCGCCGACGCTGGCTTCCTTCGTCGCGATGTCGCCCTTGTAGATCTTACCGGTGGAGCCGTCCAGGGAGATGTAATCGCCTGCATGGAAGGTGTAGCCGCCCAGCTTGAACCACTTGGCTTCCTCATCGATCTGGATTTCGCCGCAGCCGG
>JAEEGL010761926.1_pt1 | contig 13801 bp, 10 predicted proteins | sample 9134231 | NCBI WGS metagenome assembly JAEEGL01 (sample SAMN16246548, study PRJNA631951) | gut metagenome | biome: gut microbiome; feature: rumen; material: fiber-attached | host: Bos | place: Iran: Karaj | collected 2018-10 | reverse complement strand
TACCGTGGCTATTCGGCGCAGGAGACCATTGCGCGCTGCGAGTCGGTGGTTCGAGGCGAGGAGAAATGGATCTATCCCTTCCAGGAATATGCCGACGCGATGTTCAACTCGGCTCTTATCTTCGAGTTGTCTGTACTGAAACGTCACGCCGAACCGCTCTTGAGCCAGGTGCCCAAGTCCTGCCCCGAATATACCGAGGCGTACCGACTGCTCAACCTTCTGGCCTACGTGGAACAGATTCCCGAGAAGGAGATTCCGCCTACATCCATGCTGCGTGAGTTCGTCGGTGGATCGTCATTCCGCTACTAACGTAGGCGGAAATTGAAAATGGAAAATGGAAAATTGAAAATGGAAAGAATTAGATATATACTACTGATAGGACTCATGGGGCTCGTGTGGCCGGTAATGGCGCAGGATGCGGACAGCATACCTGCACGGCTGCCGCTGTTCGAGGAAATGGAGCCCGAGGTCGAGGTACACCAGAGCGAAAGCGTCAACCAGCTCCTCCTCAGCCGGACCATGGGTGTGGAACGCAAATACGAAGCGGTGAAGAACGGCTTCCGAATCCAGATCTACTCCTCCAACGACCAGCGAGTGGCGGCACGGGAGTCGTCAGACATAGCCGAGAAAGTGCGCAACCTGAACCTCGGTCTGGACGTCTATCGCACCTACAACGCCCCCTTCTGGCGTGTTCGTGTGGGCAACTTCCGCACGCAGGACGAGGCCAACGAGGTGATGGACGAACTCAAGGATGTTCTACAGAAACAATTGCCGGAACTACTGGAAACCGGCGGAATATATACCGTTCACGATGAGGAGGTCGTTTTAATGAAATGATGAAAGAGGAAGTTCGATATGGCGGGCGCACGTTTGTGCCGTCTATCCCAAGAGATGAAATCCACGAGGCTGTCATCCGTCTCGCAGATCAGTTGAACCGCGATTACGCAGGCAAAGACCCCATCTTCCTGGTAATGCTCAATGGCGCGTTTATGTTCGCCTCCGACTTGGTCAAAGAGGTGGAGTTCGACTGCGTCGTTTCGTTCATGAAGATGTCGTCCTACGCGGGCACGTGTTCGACAGGTCGCGTCAGCGAGTTGATTGGACTGGACGTGGATGTGCGCGACCGCGACGTGATTATCGTGGAAGATATAGTCGAGTCGGGCCTGACGATGCACGAGGTGGTGGACCAGCTGAAGAAAATCGGCGCCAAGACCGTCGAGATCTGCGCGTTTGTCCATAAACCCATGAAACTTATCTACCACGACGTCAAGCCCAAATATATCGGCCTGAACATCAAGGACAGTTTTATCATCGGTTACGGACTTGATATCGATGGCTACGCCCGCAACTTGCCCGAGGTGTATGAGTTGGCGAATGGTTAAAATGGTTCATGGTTCATGGTTAAGGGTTCATGGTTCATGGTTCATGGTTAATGGTTAAGCCCCTTCCGGCGGAGGCCGGTTTCCCCGTTAAGCGGGGACACCTCCGGGTTAATTTTGGAATCAATTAGTTTTTTAAGGAACAAAAAAAGATATGTTAAACATTATTTTATGTGGCGCCCCGGGCTGCGGCAAGGGCACACAATCGGATCTGATAGTAAACAAATACGGGCTGACGCACCTCTCGACAGGAGAGCTGATGCGCGCAGAGATGGCTTCCGGAAGCGAGTTGGGCAAACTCATCAACTCGTACATCAGCCAGGGACAACTCGTGCCTGACGAGGTGACCATCCAGATGCTGGAGAAGCACATCGACAGCCTGCCCGCAGAAACCAAAGGACTGGTCTTCGACGGATTCCCCCGCACCGAGAATCAGGCTGTGGAACTGGAAAAACTGATGGTCAAACGTGGCGACAAGGCTGCACTGCTGCTGGACATCCACGTGCCCGAAGACGAGGTTATCCATCGTCTTATAGAGCGCGGTAAGACGTCAGGACGCGCCGACGACAACCTGGAGACCATCAAACAGCGTCTGGTCGTCTATCACCGTCAGACAGAGCCGGTGGCTGCCTACTACCAGTCGCTCGACAAATATCAGGCAGTGGACGGACTTGGCACCATCCCCGAGATCTTCACTCGCATCGAGAAACTGCTGGACGAAGTGTATCAGGGTTAAAGGTCAAGAGTCAAGGGTCAAGAGTCAAGAGTCGAGAGTCAAGAGTCAAGAGTCGAGAGTCAAGAGTCAAAAGTCAAAAGTCAAAGGTTAAATTAAGGGTTTTATGACCAATTTCATCGACTACGTTAAGATATATTGCCGCTCAGGCAAAGGTGGAGCAGGTTCGCTGCATTTCCATCGCGCTAAGTACGTGCCCAAAGGCGGCCCGGACGGAGGCGATGGAGGTCGTGGCGGACATATCATCCTGCGCGGAAACCGCAACCTGTGGACGTTGTTGCACCTGAAGTATCAGAAGCACATCATGGCCACAGACGGCGGTCACGGCGGCGAGTCCCGCTCCTTCGGCAAAGATGGGCAGGACAAGATCATCGAGGTGCCCTGCGGAACGGTCGTCTATGACGGCGACACGGGCGAGTTCCTCTGCGAAGTCAAAGAGGACGGGCAAGAGATAGTTCTGCTCAAAGGCGGCCGCGGAGGACTGGGAAACTGGCATTTCCGCACTGCCACCAATCAAGCCCCGCGTTACGCGCAACCGGGCGAGCCTTGTGAGGAAAAGAACATCATCCTGCAACTCAAGGTTCTGGCGGACGTAGGCCTCGTGGGCTTCCCCAATGCCGGCAAATCGACGCTCCTCTCTGTGGTCAGCGCCGCCAAACCCGAGATAGCCGACTATCCTTTCACTACACTCACGCCTCAATTGGGCATTGTCTCCTATCGCGACGAACAGTCGTTCTGTATGGCGGACATCCCCGGAATCATCGAGGGAGCAGCCGAAGGCAAAGGTCTGGGACTCCGTTTCCTGCGGCATATCGAACGCAACGCCGTCCTGCTGTTCCTCGTTCCGGCCTCCGCCTACGACCTGGAAGGCGGAATCGGCACGCCCGAGGCCATCCTGCGCGAGTACGAGATCCTGCTCAACGAACTGCGTAAATATAACCCCGAACTGCTCTCCAAGGCGCGCGTGCTGGGCGTTTCCAAATGTGACACTGTGGACTCCGAGACCATCGAGAACCTCCGGAAATACTTTGCCGAGCATCCTATCGACAACCCCGAAGCACCCGAGACAACGGACGAGTGGGGCAACCACACGGCTACGGTGCAGGTGTGCTTCTTCTCCTCCGTGGCGCATCAGGGTCTCGATGAACTGAAGGACGCTTTGTGGGCGGAACTGATCAAAGAGTGCAACCAGGTGATTGATATCTCGCATGCGCCTATCGACGTGGTACATATCGAGCGCGACGAGCCCGAAGCCGAGGACGACGAACCGCACACCATCTACATGAACGAAGTGGACGAGGAGTGGGATCTGGACAAATACAAAGGTATCGGGTGGGACCAGTAGTAGTTGATAGTTTATAGTTGATAGTTAATAGATAATAGTTAACAGTTGTCTTCTCGTTATGAAATAATGGCCCCGGTGGGGAGTTGGGAAAGTCTCAGTGCTGCTATTGAGGCCGGGGCGGACAGTGTCTATTTCGGCATCGAGCACCTGAACATGCGTGCCAGGTCGTCTGCCAACTTCACTACAGCCGACCTGCACACTATCGTCGAGCGTTGTCAGGCTGCAGGGGTTAAGACCTATCTTACCCTCAACACGGTGATGTATCCCGAGGATCTGCCCCTCATGCGCGAGATTGTGGACCACGCCAAACAGGCCGGACTGACCGCTATCATCGCCTCCGACATCAGTGTCATGCAGTATGCCAACGAGGTGGGCGTGGAGGTTCATCTGTCCACGCAACTGAATATCGCCAACACCGAGGCGCTCAGGTTCTACGCGCAGTTTGCCGACGTAGTCGTCCTGGCGCGCGAACTGAATATGCAGCAAGTGGCCGCCATTCACCGTGACGTGGTTGAGCAACATATCTGCGGCCGACACGGCGAACTGATTCGCATCGAGATGTTCTGCCACGGGGCTTTGTGTATGGCGGTCAGCGGCAAGTGTTACCTGAGTCTGCAGAACTACAACCTCAGCGCCAACCGCGGAGCCTGCGTGCAGATATGTCGCCGCGGCTATACGGTTCAGGACAAAGAAACAGGCATGCAACTGGATATCGATAACCAGTACATCATGTCGCCCAAAGATCTGAAGACCATCCATTTCCTCAATAAGATGCTGGACGCGGGCGTGACGGTGTTCAAGATAGAAGGCCGTGCACGCGGAGCCGAGTACGTCAAGACGGTTGTGGCCTGCTACAAAGAGGCCATCGAGGCCTATGAGAAGGGCGAATACGACAAGCCGGAGATAAAGGAGCGCATCGCCGCGTGGGATGAGCGTCTGGCGCGCGTCTTCAACCGCGGCTGGTGGGACGGTTACTACCTGGGACAACGTTTGGGCGAGTGGACCCACGAATACGGCAGCCACGCCACCCGCACCAAAGTGTATGCGGGCAAGGTGACCAACTACTTCAAGCAAATAGGTGTGGCTGAGTTTCTTATCGAGGCCGCCGAGATTCACAAAGGCGATGAGTTCCTGGTCACAGGCGAGACAACCGGCGCATACGAGGGCGTGTTCGACGACATACGAATAGACGACATCCCGCAGGACGTCGTCAGCAAAGGCATATATTTCTCAGCAAAAACAGATAAGGTGCTCCACCGCGGCGACAAACTCTTCCGCCTGATCAAGAACGAGTAACCCGTAATCTGTAACCTTTAACCCTTAACCCTTAACCATTATTCCTACCCAACGCTTCCTTCCAGACTGACTTGCAGCAGTTTTTGGGCCTCTACAGCAAACTCCATCGGCAGTTTGTTCAGCACTTCTTTGGCGTAGCCGTTCACGATTAGTCCGACCGCGTCCTCCATGCCTATGCCGCGCTGTTGGCAGTAGAACAGTTGGTCTTCCGAGATCTTGCTCGTCGTGGCCTCATGCTCGACCACGGCGCTGGGGTTGTCGATCTGCATGTCAGGGAAGGTGTGCGCGCCGCATTTGTCGCCCAGCAGCAGCGAGTCGCACTGCGAGTAGTTGCGCGCGTTCTCGGCACCCGGCACCACCTTGACCAAGCCGCGGTAGCTGTTCTCAGAATGTCCGGCACTGATACCTTTGGATATAATACGCGAGCGCGTGTTACGCCCGAGGTGAATCATCTTCGTGCCGGTGTCCGCCTGCTGGAAATTGTTCGTCACGGCCACAGAGTAGAACTCAGCCGACGAGTTGTCGCCGCGCAGAATACAACTGGGGTATTTCCACGTGATGGCACTGCCGGTCTCCACCTGCGTCCAACTCAGACGCGCGTTCTCATGCGTGATGCCGCGCTTGGTGACGAAGTTATAGATGCCGCCTTTGCCCTCTTTGTCGCCAGGGTACCAGTTTTGCACGGTCGAGTATTTGACCTCGGCGTCTTTGTGAACGACTATCTCCACGATGGCGGCGTGCAACTGGTTCTCGTCGCGCATAGGAGCCGTGCAACCCTCCAGATAACTCAGGTAAGCGCCTTCGTCGGCGATGAGGAGCGTGCGCTCAAACTGACCCGTTCCGGCGGCATTGATGCGGAAATAGGTACTCAGTTCCATCGGACAACGAACGCCCTTGGGCACGTACACAAACGAGCCGTCGGAGAAAACCGCCGAGTTAAGCGCCGCGTAGAAATTGTCGGTGTACGGCACAACTGAGCCCAGGTATTTCTGCACCAGGTCGGGGTGCTCTTTCACCGCCTCGGAGATAGAGCAGAAGATGATGCCCAGTTTCTGGAGCGTCTCGCGGAAAGTGGTCTTCACGGACACGCTGTCCATGACGGCGTCCACGGCCATACCACTGAGCGCGGCACGTTCCTCCAAGGGAATGCCCAGTTTGTCGAAGGTCTTCATCAACTCAGGGTCGATCTCTTTGGGGCTATCGTCGCGCTTGGTCTTAGGCGCGGCGTAGTACGAAATGGCTTGAAAATCTATCTCGGGAATCCTGAGGTGCGCCCAGGTAGGCACTGACATCGTCTGCCATTTGCGGAGGGCTTGCAACCGAAACTGGAGCAACCATTCAGGCTCACCTTTCTTCTCGGAGATGAGGCGCACGACGTCTTCGTTCAAGCCGCGGCCGATGATATCTGTCTGAATATCAGTAGTAAAGCCGTACTTGTACTCCGAACCGGTTATGTCCTGAATGACGTTGTCCATAGTTGAAAAAGAAGGTCGCCTTTTGTGGGGCGACCTAAGAGGTACCTTGCGGAGTCGAACCGCACTGACCGGTTTTGCAGACCGGGGACTAAACCGCTCATCCAAGGTACCAATGTTGCGTTTTTTGTCAAAAAGGCCTGCAAAGGTACTGCTTTTTTTTGATATACGCAAGAGTTTTTGCGAAAAAAGTGCATTTTTTGCAGATTTTTCTCCAGTTTTGGCAGAAAAAGGTGCTTTTTGGGGCTGCGGGAGGTACGAGAAGGGTATTACAATAGTATTACAATGCTATTACAATGTTATTACTCTGTTCGCATCTTCTCTACCCGTGATGACGCTTGTTGTGGAGGCGTTCGAAGAGGGCAAACGACGACTCGTTGTGGCGGGCGAACTCGGAGAAGAACGGGTTGTCGGCCTGCGCGTCGAGGTTGAGTTGCGGGAAAACGACCAGGTAATTGCGCTGACGAAATGCGGTTTTCAGTATGTCGGCCGTGTGCTCCATGTCCGGGTGGAACGAGACGGTGGAAGGACGTGCCTGAACGACAATCAGCAGGTCGTTCTCCGCCATGGAATCGGCGATACGCGGCAGGATCGCCCACGAGGTCATCACCTCCTGTGTCACGTCGGCGTGGGTTTGTTCGATGAGACGCGCCACCATTCGCCGCCACTCGTTGTAACCGGATTCTTTCTCGGCGTGCTCCGGCGCCAGGATACGCACGTTGGTGATGGTCTTGAGGGGTTGCAGGGCATGACAGATCCACAGGCCTTGCGGCGCCGTTGTTAGCAGCGGGTTGAGGGCTTTGCCGAAACCGTGTACGTCGTCTTCCGGCATGCCGGCGAAGATATGCGTGATCTGCTCGCCGTTAGCGATATTGAGGATGCCGTTGGAGATGTTCACCGCCAGTTGCGTATGCAGGTTCATGCGGTAATCGACAGCGGCGCTCATGCGTGCCACCTGCTCCAACATTCGCTCCACCTGTTGCCGCTCTTCGGGTTTGCGGATAACGGCCATGGCATGCAACGAAACGGCGCGGTCGGTGACGAACGTGGCCAGTTCCACCAGACGCGAACTGTTCTCGGGATTTGCCACGGGGATGAGGACGTTCGGGAAATGGAAACTCATTTCAGACGAAGGCAGGCTGTCGGCGGGCTCTTCCAGCGCGATATGTTTGGCGGCGTGCTCGGTAAGGAACGAACTGACCGCGCAAGTGACGAGAATCATGATGACCGTGCCGTTGAGTACGTTGTCGTCGAAAATGCCGAGGTAATACGCAATGGTCACGGCTGCCAACGACCCGGCGGCTTTGGCGTTACTGAGGCCGAAAGTGAGTTGGCGCTGGTAATGGGTCAGGCGGAACGACTTCTGTGCCAGCCAAGCCGCCAGCCATTTGCCGCCGATGGTAGCCAAGGTCATCAAACCCGCCACCAGCAGCGCGTTCCAGCCTTGCGTGAAGGCGCGCAGGTCGATCAGCAGGCCTACGCTAATCAGGAAAACCGGGATGAAAAGCGCGTTGCCCACGAAGTTGATTTTGTTCATCAGCGGCGAGAGGTTCGGAATCTGTCGGTTCAGTGCCAGACCGGCCAGGAACACACCCAGCACCGGCTCCAAACCCGCCAGCCACGCCAGTACGCCTGCACCGGCGGCCATGAGGATGACGAACGTATATTCGACGATGCTGTCGTTGAAGCGCTTGAACACCTGCTCCGCCAGACGCGGCATGCCGTAAAAAAGGGCTGCAAGCATCAGCACCGAACCGATGCCCATACGCACCCAGAACCACGTGTCGATATGTCCGCGTGCCGTGGATGCAATGACCGCCAGGACTATCATCGCTGCCGTTACCGCCACGATAGTGCCGCCGATAATCAGACTCACGGCGCGGTTGCGCTGGATATTGTAGCGGCTGACAACAGGGTAGGTGATCAGCGTGTGGCTGCCGAGCATCGACCCCAGCAGAATACTGGCGGGGAGGCTGTAGCCGAACACATGATAACCTGCGACAAAACCCAGCACGCCGGGGATACAGAAGGTGAAGATACCAAAGAGGATACTCTTGTATTTCTCGCGCTGCAGGTCACTCAGGCTGATCTCTATTCCCGACATAAACATCAGGTAGAGCAGACCCAGTTTGCCGAACGTCTCGATGGCTTCGCTGCGGCCTATCCACCCCAACACCTGCGGACCGATCAGCACACCCGCCAGAATCAGGCCGACAATGCCGGGCAGGTGAACTTTCTCGCAGAGGATAGGCACCACGAGGATAATCAGCAGAATAATTGTGACGATGAGTAACGTGTTGGTAATCATAGGAATGGAGCTGTTCGGCTGTTTTTGTTCTTTTTGACTTGTTTGGGCGTGCCTGCGGCCACTATCTGTCCGCCCTCGCGACCACCTTCGGGACCGAGGTCAATCAGGTAGTCCGCGGCGTGAATGATGTCCAGGTTGTGTTCGATGATGAGAACGGTATTGCCTTTGTCCACAAGTTTTTGCAGCACGCCCAACAATACGCGCGTGTCCTCGAAATGCAGACCCGTGGTCGGTTCGTCCATGATGTACAGGGTTTTGCCCGTGGAAGGACGGCTCAGTTCTGTGGCGAGTTTGATACGCTGCGCCTCGCCGCCGGACAGGGTCGTGGACGATTGTCCCAACTTCAGGTAACCAAGACCGACCTCCTGTAAGGTCTTGATTTTGTTGAGGATATGCGGCTGCGCGTCGAAGAACTCCACGGCCTGGTTGATGGTCATATCCAGCACCTCGGCGATATTCTTACCCTTGAATCGCGCCTCCAGTGTCTCGCGGTTGTAGCGTTGTCCGCCACAGACCTCGCAGGGCACAAGCACATCGGGCAGAAATCGCATCTCGATGGTTTTGTATCCGTTGCCGGCACATTCGTCGCAGCGTCCGCCTTTGGTGTTGAACGAGAAACGGCCCTGCTTCCAGCCTCGGATCTTCGACTCGGGCAGTTCGGCGAACAGAGCGCGTATGTCGGCAAAAACGCCGGTGTAGGTGGCGGGATTGCTGCGCGGCGTGCGGCCTATAGGCGATTGATCCACAGCCACTACTTTGTCGATTATCTTGGCGTAGTCCACCTCCTCGCCTTCCGCTGTGCGTACGAAACAACGGTCGTAGGGCATGGGTCGGCGCAACGAACGGTAGAAACGCTGCGACAGGATGGGGTAGAGCGTCTTGTTGATAAGGGTCGATTTGCCCGAACCCGAGACGCCGGTCACTACGATGAGGGCGCCCAGCGGGAACTCGGCGGTGATGTTCCGGAGGTTATTACCCCGACAGCCGGTCAGCACGAGCGTGTCGCCTGTGCCGCTGCGATTCTCGCTGCCGGGCATCTTGCGCTTGCCGTTCAGGTAATCGGCTGTCAGCGTGTCGGTCAGGAGCATGTCTTCGGGTTTGCCGGAGAAGAGAATTTTGCCGCCCAAACGCCCGGCTTTCGGGCCGATGTCCACAATCCAATCGGAGCTTCGCATCATCTGCTCGTCGTGCTCCACTACGATAATCGAATTGCCCATGTCGCGCAACTCCTTGAGCGAGTTGATCAGGCGTTCGTTGTCGCGCTGGTGCAGACCTATACTCGGCTCGTCCAGGATATAGAGCACGTTCACAAGGCGGCTGCCTATTTGTGTGGCCAGGCGGATACGTTGTGCCTCGCCGCCGGACAGCGAGTCGCTCGGGCGGTTCAGGTTCAGGTACTGCAGCCCCACGGCCTCCATGAACGCAAGACGTTTGTCTATCTCCTTGACAATCTCCTCGGCGATGCGTTGCTGACGCGTGTTCAGTTGTACGTCTCTCAAGTAGGCGCGCAGTTCGGTCAAGTCCATACCGGCCAACTCTGCGATGTTTTTGTCGCCGATACGGAACATCAGCGACTCGCGGCGCAGCCTCTGGCCGTGACATTCGGGGCACTCCTGCATGTCTGAGGGCTCCTCCGAACTCTCGTTCTCGGCGGGTTTGTTCGGGTCGCTTATCTTGCCTTCCAGCCAGGCAATCACGCTCTCCTCGTCCGGCAGGTCCTCGTCGGAACGTTTGTCCGTGGGTACTATACCCAGTCCCCGGCAGCAGGGGCACCAACCTTGCGGGGTGTTGAAGGAGAATGAGTGCGGCGCGGGTTCGGCGTAGGCGATGCCGGTGGAGGGACACATCAGCGAGCGCGAGAAATAGTGCAGCGCGTCGTCGCCTTTGCGCGTGACCAGACATAATCCGCTGCCCAGTTGCATCGCATGTGACACCGAATCCATGATACGCTTGCGGTCTTCGTCTTCGCTGTTCTTGGCTATCGCCAACCTGTCCACCACCACTTCGATGGTGTGGTTCTTGTAGCGGTCCACGCGCATGCCCTGCGTCAACTCTTGAATCTCGCCATCCACGCGCACGTACACAAAGCCCTTTTTGCGCGTCTGCTCAAACAGTTCCTTGTAATGTCCTTTGCGGTTGTTCACCAGGGGCGCGAGGACGTAGATACGTTCGCCGGCGTAGTCGCGCAGGATGATGTCGGTGATTTGCTCGTCGGTGTAATGCACCATCTCCTCGCCGGTGTTGTAGGAGTAGGCAATGCCGGCTCGGGCGTATAGAAGTCGCAGATAATCATACACTTCCGTGATGGTTCCCACAGTGGAACGCGGGTTATGCGAAGTGGTCTTCTGGTCGATGCTGATCACCGGCGACAGACCCGTGATCTTGTCCACTTCCGGCCGGCGCATGTTGTTCAGGTAACCTCGAGCGTAGGCCGAGAAGGTGTCGATGTAGCGTCGCTGGCCCTCGGCAAAGATGGTGTCGAAAGCCAGACTGGACTTGCCGCTTCCGCTCAGACCTGTGAACACAGTCAGTTTGCCGCGCGGGATTTGCACGTCCACGTTTTTGAGGTTATGTACCCTCGCACCTGTTACTTGTATCCAACCTTCTTCTTTCACGACTCAGCAGAGAACATATCCTCCATGGTTTTGTTGCCACGGGTCAGTTTTTTGATGGTGATATCTTGCGGTTTGTTGTTGGCCAGACGCAGGTTGTTGCCCGAGCTGGTCAGTTTCTCCTTGATTTTCTGCAGTTGCTCGATGGACTTGTCGATGGCGGCGATGGCCTCCTCGTACTGACGGTGCGCCAGATCCACGTTGCGGAAGAATCCTTCCTTCATGTCCTGCAGGCGGTTCTCGAAGTTCGTCACATCCACCGACTGGTTCTTCGCCACTTCCAGTTGCCGCTGATAGTCAACGGTTTTGCGGGAGGTCTGCACCAGCAGTGTGATAAGCGGAATGAAGAACTGCGGGCGGATGACGTACATCTTCTCGTACTTGTGCGACACGTCCACTATGCCGGTGTTGTACAGTTCGCTTTCGGGCTCCAGCAGCGACACCAATACTGCATATTCGCAGTTCTTGGCTCGGCGGTCGGCGTCCAGTTTCTTGAAGAAATCTTCGTTCTTGTGCTTCGTGGCGGTCTCGTCCATCTCGTTCTTCATCTCGAACATCACCGACACGTACTCCAACCCGTCCACGTAGTCGCGGAAAATGAAATCGCCCTTGCTGCCGCCTGAGGCGTCGTTGTCTTTCTCGAAATAGGCGTTGGGGAAGAGCGGACGAACGCGGTTGAACTCTGTACTGCAGTGAATCTCAAGTGTTTCGCCCACCATCTTTGTGGACATGCGGGTTTTAAGGTCTTTGTAGTACGCCACCTGTTCCTCCGCCAGTTTCAATCGGTTCTCGTAGTGCTCTTTCAGGTTGCCTTCGCGCAGTTTGGCTTCGTTCTCCGCCTCGCGAACCGATGCGCGCAGCCGGATGATTTCCGCGTCTTTCTGGTGCAGTGCGTCCGTTTGTTTCTGACGCTCGCTGAGCACTGCGTTGTTGGCCTGCGCACGAAGCGTCGCCAACTCGGCATCTTTCGCCATCAGTGTGCGGTCTTTTTCCATCAGTGCCACCTGCTGCTGTGCCTGCCATTGCGCATGCAACTCGGCGATACGACGCTCCACCTCCGCAGAAAACTCGGCGTTCTTCACCTGTGTCAGAATGCCTGCGTAGTCAGCCTCGTCCACCGTAAAAACACTCCCGCATTTGGGACATTTCAATTCTTTCGACATAGTCTCTTTTCCGTTTGAACCTGCAAAGATAATGCTTTTTTTTGAATTGACCAAATAAATTGACGTTTTTTTTCTATTTTTTAGAAAAAACCTTGCGTATGTCGAAAAAAAGCAGTAACTTTGCACTCGCAAACGTTACTGCGTCAATCCGGGGCCCCCACTAGGAACAGAGTTCCGTATGGGGAGAGCGGAGCCCCCGAGAACTTTAATGAGCCTGTATGAAAGGAAGGCTCAGTCAGTGTTCGAGGGTGGCGAACGCGAAGTAACTTTGCAGCCGGTTTTATTATAGCATGCAAAAAGATATCATCATATTAGGCATTGAGAGTTCGTGCGACGATACGTCCGCTGCGGTTATTCGCAACGGAGTGCTGCTGAGCAACGTAATCGCCTCGCAGAAAGTGCATGAGGAGTACGGTGGCGTAGTGCCGGAACTGGCATCCCGTGCGCACCAGCAGAACATCGTTCCCGTAGTGGACACGGCCCTCAAGCGTGCCGGAGTGGAGAAAGAACAACTCAGTGCTATTGCGTTCACCCGCGGCCCGGGACTGCTGGGCTCGCTGTTGGTTGGCACCTCTTTTGCCAAGGGCCTGGCGCTGAGTCTGGGTATTCCGCTGGTGGACGTGAACCACCTTCAGGGTCATGTGCTTGCCCATTTCGTCGAAGACGGCGAACACCGCGAGCACCCCGAGTTTCCGTTCCTCTGTCTTCTGGTCAGTGGCGGTAACAGCCAGATAGTCCTCGTTCGCGCCTACAACGACATGCAGATCATCGGCCAGACGATAGACGACGCCGCGGGCGAGGCGTTCGACAAATGTGCCAAGGTGATGGGTCTGCCTTATCCCGGCGGCCCGTGGATAGACCGCTTGGCCAAGCAGGGTAATCCCGAGGCGTTCCATTTTGCCAAGCCGCAGATCCCGGGGTACAACTACTCGTTCTCGGGCCTGAAAACCTCCTTCCTCTACACCTTGCGCGACATGCTTCGTGAGCAGGGACTGGAGACCGTGGACCAATTGGCGGAGCGCGTTCCCAACTTGCGGGAAGACCTCTGCGCTTCGCTACAAAAAACGGTGGTGGAAATACTGATGAAGAAACTTCGTCAGGCGGCCAAGGACCTGAAAATCAACTCTGTGGCAGTGGCAGGCGGTGTGAGTGCCAACAGTGCTCTGCGCGAGGCGTTCATCGACTACGGCAAACGCTATCGTGCCAAGGTCTATATCCCGCCGTTCTCGTTCACTACCGACAACGCCGCCATGATAGCCGAGGCGGGGTATTTCAAGTACCTGGACGGCGAGTTCTGCCCGCTGGAAGAGGCTCCGTTTGCCAAGACGAAGATTTAGCCCATGCCCATCAGCCGCGAAAGCATACAAACAGCCTTGCGCCCGTACCGCGACATCATCGTGTTTGCGGTTTGTCTGTTCCCGGCCAACTACTGCTGGAAATTCACCATCGTGGACGAAGATGACACCAACACGGTGCCATGGTTCGGACTGAAT
>JAEEGL010379408.1_pt1 | contig 13801 bp, 11 predicted proteins | sample 9134231 | NCBI WGS metagenome assembly JAEEGL01 (sample SAMN16246548, study PRJNA631951) | gut metagenome | biome: gut microbiome; feature: rumen; material: fiber-attached | host: Bos | place: Iran: Karaj | collected 2018-10 | reverse complement strand
GATGGTGCCCTCCATGATGCGGAACAGCACCACCACGCCCACGTAGGGGTCATACTGGCTGTCGAACACCAGCGCGCGAAGCGGCGCGTCGGGATCGCCGGAGGGGGCGGGGATATTCTGCACGATATCCTCCAGCACGGCGTCGATGTTCAGGCCCAGCTTGGCGGAGATCTCCGGCGCGTCCAGGGCAGGCAGGCCGATGATGTCCTCCACCTCCTGCTTTGCCTTCATGGGGTCGGCGGCGGGCAGGTCGATTTTGTTGAAAACCGGCAGAATCTCCAGGTCATGCTCCATGGCGAGATAGGTGTTGGCAAGCGTCTGGGCCTCCACACCCTGGGTGGCGTCCACCACCAGCACGGCGCCCTCGCAGGCGGCCAACGAGCGGCTCACCTCGTAGTTGAAGTCCACGTGGCCCGGTGTGTCGATGAGGTTCAGAGCGTAGGTCTCCCCGTCGGCGGCGGTGTACAGCAGGTGCACCGCCCGGGATTTGATGGTGATGCCCCGCTCCCGCTCCAGGTCCATGTTGTCCAGGAGCTGGTTTTCCATGTCCCGTTCCGCCACGGCGTTGCACTTTTCCAGCAGGCGGTCGGCCAGCGTGGACTTGCCGTGGTCGATGTGGGCGATGATGGAGAAATTGCGGATCTTGGATTGATCAAACATGGTGTTACCTCAAATTCTGTGTCACTGCAGGGCGTCCAGATGCTTCCGGGCCCGTGCGTCGGTGTTGTGGATGACCTGGGCGGCGCTCTGCCCAAGCCCGGGATAGTCGGCGGTCAGCGTCTCGCCTGAAATGGGGGGGAAGCTGTCCCTGGGGCAGGCGTCCAGCGCCCGCAGATAGCGGACCTTGCTGGCGCTGAGGTCGGCGTTCACCAGTCCGGCGTCAAAATCAGCGCTGTCAACGGCGAAAAACTCCTCGTTGGCCCCGGCGCGGCGGTAGAGCTGGCGCAGCATCTGATAGAGGGCGGCGCTGAGATAGTCGCCGGCGGCATTGATGGCTTCCCGGCTGTTCAGCTTGCCCAGCAGGTCGAAAAGCACGTTGGCGGTGTTCACCACCAGCTTTTTCTGCAGCGTGGCCAGGATACTGCCCTTCAGCGAACCCTTTTCGGTGGTGGAGTCGTACAGATCGTCCGCCCCGATGATGGCACCGTCCCGGCTGAGGGTGCGGCCCAGCAGATAGTCGGCGGACACGTGGTAGAAGTCGCAGGCTTTTACCACAAAGCCCAGGCCGGGTTCCCGAATGCCGTTCTCATAGTGGCTCAGCAGCGCCTGGCTGATGCCCAGTGCGGCGGCCGCCTTCCGCTGGGATAATCCCTTCTCCTGCCGCAGCAGGCTCAGAGTGCGGGAAAAGTCAGTTGACATGAAAATAGACCTTCTTTTTTTCAAATACAGGGAGATTATTATACTCCCTGTATTCGAAAATGTAAATAAAAACGGAACAAAAAGCAGAATTATCTTGACGGAAGGGGCAAAAGCGGTTATCATACATTTTGTAACGAATTTGTAACTTTTAGGGGACGCCCGATGAACAGACAGATCCAAAAGAAAAAGACCGGGGTCGACAAGGTGCGCACCTGGGTCAAAAAGTTCATACAGATCTGCGGTCTGCTGCTGAGCTATGCCTGGAAAAATCTGGCGCGGCTGGGCCGGTGGGTTTGTGGCCTTTTGCGGGGTGCTGCGGCGCTGCCCGGCAAGGCGCGGCGCGCGCTGCTGGAGCGGCGCGACAGCCGCTTCCCTGAGTCAGACTACGGCCTGGTGCAGTGGCTGCTGTTTTTGCGCGGCATGATGCCGCGGCTGGGCAGCCTGCTGGGCGAGGGGCTCTTGCGTCGCCGCAAGCGGTCTGCCCGGGGTTCCGGGGTGATTCGCAGCAGGCTGGAGGAGATGCGCATCCATCCGGCGATTTTCCTTGTTGGATCCATGGCTGTGGCTGCAGCAGCCGTTGCGCTGTCGCTGTATACCATAGGCACGGCCGTATCCTACGATGGCACGGAGCTGTGCGTGGTGGCGGGCGACAAAGAGGTGGACCGAGCCGTGATCTGGGTGGAGAGCATCACCCGCCAGACCTTGAACACGCCCGGTTACAAAGTTGACGGTGAGCTGATCGAGACCCGGCGAAAACTGGTGAATCGAAAGGGCGTGGCATCCAGGGAGACCCTGCAGGTGGCTCTTGCCAAGGAGATCGGGCTGATCGACTACGGCTGCACACTGTACGTGGATGGAGAGGCGGTGGCGGCAACGCGCCATTCCGGCGCTCTGGAAGAGCTGCTGTCACAGCTGAAAAAGGGCTACATCACGGAGAACACGGTGGAGTGCAGCTTTGTGGAGACCGTGGATATCAAGCAGGGGTACGTGGCATGCAGCGACATTCGGAACCTGGGCTATATCGCCGAACTGGTCAACGACACCAAGCAGGGCGAGATCAACTATACCGTGGTGGCGGGAGACACCTATTACGGCATCGCGGACAAATACGGCCTGACGCTGTCCCAACTGCTGGACATGAACCCCGGCTACGACGTGAATATGCTGCACGTGGGCGACGTGCTCACCGTATCCAGGGCCGTGCCCTATCTCACGGTGGTGGACGTGGAGCGGCAGAGCGTCGTGATGGACGTGCCCTACGAGGTGACGTATCAGGATGACCCCAACATGTATCAGGGCGACAGCAAGGTCCTGTCCCCCGGCGTGTATGGCAAGGAGGACGTGACCTCCAACGTCACATACGTCAACGGCGAGGAGAGAGGCCGGCAGGTGGTGGCCCGGGCCATGCTGGTGCAGCCGGTGGCGGAGGTTCAGGCCAGAGGGACCAAGGAGCGGCCCTACTGGCTGCCCACGGGTGTGTTCCGCTGGCCCTGCAACGGCGTTCTCACGTCCCGATATGGCTATCGCCCCATCCCCATCGCCGGAGCGTCCCCCTTCCACAAGGGCATCGACATCGGCAACAGCTACGGTACGCCGATCTGCGCCTCCGACGGCGGCACGGTGGAGTACTCCGGCTGGCAGGGCGGCTACGGCTATCTGGTCATCATCAACCACGGCAACGGTTTTAAGACGTATTACGGACACAACAGCTCTCTGCTGGTCCGTGTCGGTGACCACGTGTATCCCGGCCAGCAGATCGCCCGCATGGGCTCCACAGGTCTCTCCACCGGCAACCACTGCCACTTCGGAATTATGCTCAACGGCACATTTGTGAACCCGCTGAACTATCTGAGATAAATCCTGCTCAAAAACGGCAATGCCGTTTTTGAGCAAAGGGATTGCAGCCTACTGCGCGCACTCGCTTGCGTGAGACGCTCGCACACTTGCAGGCTGAGCGGTGTATTTTGCCACGTTCACGCCGCGGCAAAATACGATCAAAGTCTTCGCGCCGTGCGCGGCGCGAACTCTGCGAGGCTTTTTTGACATGCTGAAGGCGCCCCGTTTTCGTGGAAAACGGGGCGCCTTGTTTTTCTGTGATTATCAGTCGAACAGGCTCTCCTGCTCGGGAAGGTCGTACTGCCCGATCTGGCGGAACTGGCGGGCGTTTTCCTCGGCCAGGACGTCCGCGATGGACATTTTGCGGATGACGTTCTTCACGGTCAGATCCAGATCCGTGCCCTCCCGGTAATCGGCGGGAAAGATGAAGTCCACCCGGCGGCGGCTGAGCAGCTCCTCCACGCCCTGTCGGTTGCTGTCCTGATACACGGCGATGGCCTGGCCGCCGTAGGAGCGCATCATCTTCATGCAGGGCACGTCGGAGAGGCCGTCCCCGATGTAGACCATATTGGTAAAGGGGATGCGCTTGCTGTCATCGGGCATGGAGCTGTTGAGGGTGCGGTCGTCGCTGACGTCCAGCACGCCCTTGTTGATGCGGTAGATGAACTGGGTCTTATTGGTGAAGTTGACGTCCAGCTTGGGCCAGGAGGCCAGACCCTCGGCGTCATACAGGAATTCACAGGCGTAGACCTTTTTGAACTCGTGGCAGATGCCGCTGCCCTCGATGATTTCCTTGAGGCCGGAGGAGAGGACGTAGTGCTCGATCTCCACGCCCTGGCTCTCGCCGAAAGCGTTGATGCGGGCAAACCACTCCGTCACGCCGGGAAACAGCTGGATGCTGTGGCCGCACCGGATCAAAAAGTCACGATCCAACCGCAGCCCGCGGCGGCGGCACTCGGCGATCATGGTATACATGTAGGCCAACAGGCCGTCCATGTGGTTTTCGCGGCCAAAGCTGTTGGCAAGGGACCAGAACTCCGCAGGCGTCATGCCCAGAGCCGGGATGAAGGCGTAATTCTGCATGTCGGTGGTGCAGAGGGTTTTGTCAAAATCGTACAGCAGGGCGATAATGGGCTTCATAGGGAACTCCTTGCTTCCAGGGAAAAAGCGGCTCCGCAGAGCCGCTTTTTTCGGGTTTATTCCTGGCCGCTCTGATAGTTGCGGCCGAATTTCAGCTGGTCCAGACTCAGCTTAAAATCCCGGGGGAACACGGCGGTGTCGCCGGTGGGGACCTCGGGCTCGGCAGGGGCAGGCTCATCCTCCGCCACGGGCTCGGCCTCGGCGGGGGCGGGCTCCTCCACGGCGACGGTGGGCTCGTCCACCACGATGGTGGGCTCGCTCACGGGCTCGGAGGAGACCACGGGTGCGCTCTTGGTCACCGGCATCTCCGGCAGGGCGGCCAGAAATTCCGCCTGCTGTGCGCAGATCTCCTTGGCACGGACGAGAAAATCGCCCAGGCTGCGGCGGCCCAGCTCCAGACGTTCTTCGGCCTGGCGGGTCTCCTCGTTGAGTTGGGCAATGCGGTCAGCGGCGTCGGCCTGGGCCCGTTCCAGGATCTGGGCCTTCTCCGTCTCCGCCTCCTGCTTCATCTTGTCGGCCATACGCTGAGCGGCCAGCAGGGTGGAGCGCATGGCGTCCTCGGTGGCGCGGTACTCCTCGATCTTCTCAGCCAGCACCTTCAGCTTGCTCTTGAGGGTAGCGTTTTCTTTGTAAAGAGACGTGTAATCCTCTGTCAGCGTGTCCAGAAATTCATCCACGGCAGCCATCTGGTAACCGCTGGTGGCAAAGGAGGACTTGGGAAACGCTTTGGTGGAAACTTCCTGCGGTGTCAACATGGTATGATCCCTCCCCAATATGTATGTTTACAGATACAGGCCGTTGTTTTCCAGCTCGTCGATCAGATCGCCCATGATATCCACAGAGTAGGGGGTAATGATGTAGGTGTTGGCGGCGACCTTTTTGATCTTGCCCTCGCCGGCATAGGCTACACCGGACAGGAAGTCCACCAGGCGGCGGGCAATATCTTTGTTGGTGGATTCCAGATTCAGCACCACGGTGCGCTTTTCCCGCAGGTGGTCGGCAATCTCCGAGGCGTTCTCAAAACGCTCCGGCTTCACCAGCACCACCTTCAGCTGGGCGGTGGCGTGGATGTTCACCACCTTGTTGCGGCGGTCCTCTGCTTTACGGTCCTCTTTGCGGTCGTCAAAGAGCGCCTTGTCCGTCTTGGGCTGATCGAATTCTTCCTCTTCGAACTCGTCCTCGCTGTCATAGGGGTGAATGATCTTTTTGAATTCGTCCATGAAACTCATAGCAGAAGCCTCCTAAAAGTTATTTTGTATAGTCTCTCGCGCCGAAAATTGCCGTGCCCAGTCGAACCATATTGCTGCCGCAACGGATGGCGTCGGCAAAATCGCCGCTCATGCCCATGGAGATATATTCCCATTTATTATCGTACATTTTTTCACTTATGTCAACAAAAAGCCGGTGTACTTTCTCAAAATATGGACAATTTTCTCCGGGAAAATGCGCAACAGGTGGTATTGTCATCAATCCGCGGCACTGTATATGGGGGAGTTGGGCAGCCAGCTCGGCTGCGGCGTACACATCGGCGGGGGTAAAGCCGCTCTTGGCCTCCTCGCCGCCGATGTTCACCTCCAGCAGAATATCCTGCACCAGCTCCTGGCGCGCGGCCTCTTTTTCAATCTCCCGCAGCAGCGCCTCGCTGCCGACGGACTGGATCAGAGCGGTCTTGCCCACCACCTGGCGCACCTTGTTGCGCTGCAGGTGGCCGATGAAGTGGAGGGGGACGCCGTCGTAGGCGTGTTCAGCCAGCTTCTTTGTCATCTCCTGGACGCGGTTTTCCCCCAGTGCGTCGATGCCGGCGGCAATAGCCCGGCGGCAGGTGGCGGCGTCGTTCATTTTGCTGGCGCCAACCAGGGTGATCTGGGCGCCGACGCGGCCGCTCTCACGGGCTGCTTCATCGATTTCCTCGCGGAGGAGGGCCATTTTTTCCTCAAGGGTCATAGGGAACAGATCTCCTTTCTTTACCGGACGACCAGGCCGTTTTCCAGCTTGTTGGCGGTGATGATGATCTCGTCACCGGCACGGAGAATGGCTGTGCCGAGAGCGGCCTCCGTGGGCCGGACCAGCATATAGTTGTCGCCACGGAAGATAATCCGGACAGGTTTGAACTTTGCGCTGGAGCCAACCACGCAGTAGACGCCTGCGTTTCCGTTGGCGTCCAGCCGCAGGGAGGTGGTGGGAACACGCAATCCGCTGTATGTGTTGAGGATCAGCTCAGCGGCCTGGGAACGCAGCTGTGTGGTTTGGGCAATGTAGTTCCGGCAGGAGAAAACCACCGCGACCTGACCGTTCTCCGGCTGGCTGACAGAGCGGACCTGAACGGATACGTCCTGGGTCATCCCCTTGGCCATACGCAGCAGCACGGATCGGCCGGGCCGCAGATCACCGGCGCGCTGGGCGTCCACACAGGCCACGAAGTACCAGGTGTCGCCGTAGATCAGCTTGCCGGCATTGCCGCTGCTGCTGGAGGGGGTGAGCCGCTGCAGCGACGAGGGCGTCACGCCGTCCAGGAAAGCGGGTGTCAGCACGTCCTCATAGCCGTCGCATGCGGCGGAGAAGATGCCGGGCTGCGGGGCGGCGATGGCGTGGGCGCCGGACAGGCTGTCCTTCAGCTGGGAGATCTGTCCCTGGACGGAATCGATTTCCGCCTGGATCTCGTCCACAGAGGAATAGGAGTGGCTGCTCTTCAGGACGGACGCTTTCAGTGTGGAGATATCGTCGGACACCGCGGAATAATCTCCGGAGGAGAGATCCTGCCGCAGCGTCAGAATGCTGCCGGTAATGGAGCTGTCCAGCTTCAGCGCGGCGTCGTTATCCAGAATGGAGGTCAGGGCAAATTCCAACTGTTGCAGCTGCAGCTCCAGCGTGTCGATCTGCGCCACGGTCTCCAGCGTTTGGCTGTTGTCGTATGCCATGGCGAAGGTCTGACCATAGCCCACCTTCTGCCCCTCATCCAGGGGGTGCGTCAGCGTGGCAGCGTCCGAGTGGAAGGTCTCCTCCTGGCGCACTACCCAGCCGTTGACGGAGATGCTGTCATCTGCCACGGCCTCATAGGTGAGGGTGGTGGAAAAGGGGTTGGTCAGATACTGGTAGATCTGGACCCCGAAGTACAGCACCACCGCCGCCAGCACGACGGCGGACAGGATTTTGAAGGCGGGTGAAGATTTCATGGCAAATACCTCTTTATTTCTCCTCTGCCTCCTCCGTCAGAAGAACGGGGTGCAGGGGGGCGATGGTGGAGATCGCGTGCTTGTAGATGACCTGCTGGCGGCCCTCGCTGTCCAGCACCACCACAAAGCAGTCAAAGCCGCTGACGGTGCCCCGCAGCTGGAAGCCGTTCACCAGAAAGACGGTGACGGGGGTGCCCTGCTTGCGGATGCGGGTCAGAAAGATCTCCTGTAAATTGTTCGTCTTTTGCATATCGTCTGCTCCTTTTATCTTTGTGCAGGCGATATGGCTCGTCCTCGCCTGCCGAGCTTAGGATACCCCCTCGGCAAGGAGGATTTCTGTCGCTTTCTGTAGGGCGGCGGGGAAATTCGGCTCTTTTTCCCAGAAGAGCCAGTGGATGTTCGGGTTTCGGCGCAGCCAGGTGAGCTGGCGCTTGGCGTACTGCCGGGAGCGGAGCTTGACCTCCTCCACGGCCTCCGGCTCGGTGATCTCCCCCCGGTCCACCGCCAGGAACTGCTTGTAGCCGATGGCCTGCAGGGCGGTGGCGCCCGGCGGCAATCCGGCGGAGAGCAGGCTGCGGACCTCTTGTAAAAGCCCCTGCTCCACCATTTTGTCCACACGGCGGTCGATCCGGTCCCGGAGATCCTGCCGGTTGGCAAAGTCCAGGCCGATATACACGGCGTCGTAGCGGGGCGGCACTTCCCGGGTGCGGCGGTCGTGGGCGGTGATGGTCTCCCCCGTCTCCTGCCATACCTCCAGGGCACGGATGATCCGCTTTTCATCCTTCAGGTGCAGCTTGGCGGCTGCCTCCGGGTCGATTTGCCGCAGTTCGTCCAGAAGAACGGCGGCGCCCTCGGTTTCCATCCGCTTTTGCAAAGTCTGCCGGGTGGCGGTGCCCTGGTGCCCCTGGGCGAAGTCGGTGCCCCGGATCAGGGCGTCAAGCCACAGTCCGGTACCGCCCACCAGAACGGGCAATCTGCCACGGCTCAGGATATCCTGCACGCAGCGGTCGGCCTCGGCGACGTACCGGGCCACGGACCAGCTCTGGTTGGGGTCCGCCACGGCGATCATATGATGGGGAACGCCCTCCATCTCCTCGGCGGTGGGGGCCGCCGTACCGATGGTCATGCCCCGGTAGATCTGCATGGAGTCCACCGAAACGACCTCGCCGCCAAACCGGCGGGCCAGGGCCACGCCCATTTTCGTTTTTCCGCTGGCGGTGGGACCCACCACGCACACGACTTTCGGCATAAACGCTCCTTTTACGCCCGCTTGAACATCTTCTCGATCTCGTACCGGGTCAGCTTGTATTTCACCGGCCTGCCGTGGGGGCAGTACTGGATTTTACCGGACTGCACCTGCTCCACCAGAGCGCGGAGCTCCGCCGGGGAGGTGTCCATTCCCGCCTTGATGGCGCTCTTGCAGGCCATGGTGTGGTAGAGCTCGTCCCGCGCTCCGGCGGGATCGGCCCGGCCCAGCGCCAGCTTCTGCCCCAGCTCCTCCAACGTGGAAGACGCGTCCTCCGGGCGGATGTCGGCGGGGATCTCCCGCACCAGCACCGTGCCGCCGCCGAAGTCCTCGCAGACGAAGCCGAACTGCCGGAGCGTGTCCAGATGCTCCAGCACGGCGCCATAGCTGTCGCCCTCCAGGTCGACGGTCAGCGGCGTCAGCAGGGGCTGGGCCATCAGCGGTTCGGAATGGGCCTTCAGGGCGTCGAAGCGGATCCGCTCATGTGCGGCGTGCTTGTCGATGAGCCACACGTTGCTGTGGCTGTCCTCGCAGATGATATAGGTTTTCAGCACCTCCCCCACGATGCGCCAGGGAGCTTCCGCTGCCGGCTCCATGGCCTGCTGGACCGGCTCCGGCTCTTTTTCCTTCACAGGAGGGGCGGGGGGAGGTGTGATATGATAGGTAACCTCCCGGCCGCCGCTGACCGTCTCTGCGACAAAGGGCTTTTGCGGCTCCGGGACCACGTCCCGGACGTAGACCGTCTGCCCCTTGGGGACGGCGGGCACCGCCGGGCGTGAGGTGTAGGACCCCACCGGCGGCTTGGCGGCGGGTGGCGGCGTGACCTGGGCGGCCTTTGCCTTAAACTGCTCCGCCGTCATGGTCTGGTAAAAGGGTTCCTCCTTCTTAGGCGGTTGAGCCGGTCTGTTCTGACCGTTCAGCGTGTCCAGCACAGTGTAGTACACCGCGTCAAACACCGGCTTGTCGGCGGCGAACTTTACCACCGTCTTGGCAGGATGCACATTTACATCTACCTGCTGCATGGGCAAAGTGATGTGGAGCACGCAGCCGGGGAACTTCCCCTTCATAATCTGATTGCGGTAGGCCTCCTCCAGAGCGGCGGAGAGGAGCTGGGACTTGACGAACCGCCCGTTGACAAAGAAGATCTGCCTTGCCCGGGTCCCGTGGCCGTGGAGTGGTTCGGTGACGAAGCCCTCCACCGATACGGCGTCGCCGCTGCCGTGGATAGGCAGCAGATGCAGGGCGAAGTCACGGCCCAGGGCGGCGTAAATGGCGCTTTGCAGCCGCCCGTCACCGGGGGTGTGGAGCGCCTCGGCGCCGTCCCGCAGCAGCTTGAAGGAGATCTCCGGGTGGCTCAGGGCCAGATGGGTGACAATGCCGGTGACGGCTGCGCCCTCGGCGCTGTCCTTCTTCATGAATTTCATCCGGGCAGGAGTGTTGTAAAAGAGGTCCCGCACCACGATGGTAGTGCCCTCCGGGCAGCCGGAGGGGCGCACCTCGCCGGGCACGCCGCCTTCCAGGTGGAGGGCGGCGCCGGCCTCGGCCCCCGCCGTGCGGGAGAGGATGTCCACCCGGCTCACGGCGCTGATGGCTGCCAGCGCCTCGCCCCGGAAGCCCAGGGTGCCGATGGCGGCAAGATCCTCCGCCGTGCGCAGCTTGCTGGTGGCGTGGCGCAGAAAGGCCACGGGCAGCTGCTCCGGCGCGATGCCGCAGCCGTTGTCGGTGATGCGCAGATAGGTCAGACCTCCCCGCTCGAGCTCCACCACGATGGCGGATGCGCCGGCGTCCATGGCGTTCTCAAGCAGCTCCTTGGCCACGCTGGCGGGCCGTTCCACCACCTCGCCGGCGGCGATCAGGTCGGCTACGTGCTTGTCCAGTTGTCTGATCTCAGGCATGAAAATCCCTCCTTTGGGGAAAACGTCTTGTTATAGCTTGCTTTTCAGCTCGTACAGCAGATTCAGAGCCTCCAGCGGGCTCAGGGTGTCCACTTGGCAGCGGCGGATAGTCTCCGCCACCTCGCTCTCGGCCATGGCGGCAAAGGAGACCTGGTCATCCGGCTGTTGCTCGTGGGCGGCCGGCTTGCCGGACTCCTCCTCCAATTGGCGAAGGATCTTCCGGGCACGGCTCACCACCTGGGCGGGCAGGCCCGCCAGCTGTGCCACCTCAATGCCGTAGCTGCGGTCGGCGCCGCCGGGGATGATCTTGCGCAGGAAGATGATCTCCTCGCCCCGGGTACGCACGGCGATGTTGAAATTCTTCACACCGGGCAGGCTGTTCTCCAGCTCGGTGAGCTCGTGGTAGTGGGTGGCGAACAGAGTCTTGGCCCCCAGCTTCTTGGGGTCGGCGCAGTACTCCAGCACCGCCCGGGCGATGGACATGCCGTCGAAGGTGGAGGTGCCCCGGCCGATCTCATCCAGGATCAGCAGGCTCTGGGCCGTGGCGTGGTGGAGGATCTCGCTGACCTCCGTCATCTCCACCATGAAGGTGGACTGCCCGGCGCTGAGATCGTCGCTGGCGCCGATGCGGGTAAAGATCCGGTCCACGATACCCAGATGGGCAGCACGGGCGGGGACGAAGGAGCCCACCTGTGCCATCAGCACGATGAGGGCCACCTGGCGCATGTAGGTGGATTTGCCCGCCATGTTGGGGCCGGTGATGATGGCCACCCGGTTTTCACTGCTGCCCATATAGGTGTCGTTGGGCACGAACAGGGCGTCGGTGCGCATCTGCTCCACCACGGGATGGCGTCCGTCGTGGATCTCGATGACGCCGGACTCGTCCACGGCGGGGCAGCAGTAGTTGTTCTTCACCGCCACGGCGGCGAAGGAGCACAACGTGTCGATCTCCGCCACGGCGGCGGCGGTCTGCTGCACGCGGCCCACCTGGGCGGCCACCTTCAGCCGCAGGTCGGTGAACAATTCGTATTCCAGGGCGGAAACCCGGTCGGCGGCGGTGAGGATGTCGCTCTCCAGGTCCTTTAGCTCCTGGGTGATGTAGCGCTCGCCGTTCACCAGGGTCTGCTTGCGGATATAGGTTTCCGGCACCTGGTCCTTGAAGGAGTTGGACACCTCGATGTAGTAGCCGAACACCTTGTTGTAGCCGATTTTCAACGTGCGAATGCCGGTCTTTTCCTTTTCGCTTGCCTCCATCTCAGCGATGATGCCCTTGCCTCCGTGGAGGATTGAGCGCAGGCGGTCCACCTCCGGGTGGAAGCCGTCCCGGATGAACTCGCCCTCCCGCACGGAGAAGGGGGGCTCGTCCACCAGCGTCCGGCCGATCAGTGCGGCCAGATCGTTTAAATCATCCAGCTGCTCATCCAGCTCCCGGAGCCGTCCCTTGGGGAAGGCGGCCAGCTGTGCCTTTACCGTGGGCAGGCGCTCCATGGCGTTGCGCAGGGCCACCAGGTCCCGGCCGCCGGCGCTCCCGTAGACGATGCGGCCGATGAGCCGCTCCATGTCGGCGATGCCCTGGAGGGCCAGGATCAGCTCCTGCCGCTCCATGGTGTGGTCCACCAGGGCGGACACGGCGTCCAGCCGACGGTTCACGGCGGTTACGCTGAGGAGCGGCCGCTCCAGCCAGGAGCGCAGACACCGGGCGCCCATGGCGGTCTTGGTCTTATCCAGCACCCACAGCAGGCTCCCCTTCTTCTCCTTGGAGCGCAGGGTCTCCGTCAGCTCCAGATTGCGCCGGGCAGTGAGATCCAGCTCCATGAACTGGCCCTCCCGGTAGAAATCCAGGTCGTCAATGTGGCTCAGGTCGGTTTTCTGTGTCTCGTGGAGATAGCCCAGCAGGGCGCCCAGGGCCAGCACGGCGGCGCCGTTGTTCCGGGGGAGGCGCTCAAAGGCCTCGTCGCCGAACTGGGCGCGGACGGCCTTTTCCGCCGCTTCCATCTGGAAGCGCCCGGCGGGCAGCTTCTCCATGTGGCAGTGATATTTGTTCTCCAGCGTGCCGTGGAGTGTCTCGTTGAAAAAGGCGGTTTCATTCAGCACCGCCTCGGCGGGGGAAAAGCGGCCCAGCTCGTTGAGAAGATGGGTCAGCCGCTCGGGACCGGAAAAGGCGGTGGCGTGGGTCTGGCCGGTGGAGATATCGCAGGCGCACAGCGCGGCGTTGTCGTCGTCTAAGTAGATCCCGGCGCAGAAGTTGGAGCGCCCCTCCTCCAGACACGCGCTGTCGATGACGGTGCCGGGGGTCACCACCCGGATGATGTCCCGCTTTACCAGGCCCTTGGCGGTGGCGGGGTCCTCGGTCTGCTCGCAGATGGCAACCTTGTAGCCCTTGGCGATGAGCCGTGCGATGTAGGCGTCGGAGGCGTGGTAGGGGATGCCGCACATGGGCACCTTCTCGTCGAAGGTCTTGGTCTTGTCCTTATCCCGTGTGGTCAGCGTCAGATCCAGCTCCCGGGAGGCGGTGCGGGCGTCGGCGCCGAACATCTCGTAAAAGTCGCCCAGGCGGAAGAACAGGATCGAGTCGGGATTCTGTTCCTTGATCTCCATATATTGCCGCATCATGGGCGTCAGTTCAGCCATGTCAGTCATTCCTTTCACTCTTCACCCGGCACGGCGACAGCATGTCAAGCGGGTGTGTGCCATTCAGCATCGCAGATTTCGCGCCGCGCACGGCGCGAAGAAATGTAATCATTTTTTGCCGCGGCGTGTACGTGGCAAAAAATACTTCTCAGCCTGCGCAGTGTGCGAGCAAAGCGAGTGCGCGCAGAAGGCTGAAATCTCGCTCATCTGATACGGCAAGGCCGTATCAGATGATGGAACCAAACAGCGCCCAGGTGTTGCTGTCGGTGATCTTCACGGTTTGGTAGGTGCCGAGAACGGCCTTGTCCCCGGTGAGATGCACCAGACGGCCGCCTGCCGTGCGGCCCTGAAGGGGCCAGCGGAGGTCGCCGCTCTCCTCATCCACCAGCACGCGGACGGTGTCGCCCACATATTGGGCGTGGATCTCGGCGGAGATGGCGTTCTGGGTGTCACACAGCTTGTCGAACCATTTCTGCTTCTCGCTGCGGGGCACCGGGTCCTCCATTTTGGCGGCGGGGGTG
>JAEEGL016713604.1_pt1 | contig 13802 bp, 13 predicted proteins | sample 9134231 | NCBI WGS metagenome assembly JAEEGL01 (sample SAMN16246548, study PRJNA631951) | gut metagenome | biome: gut microbiome; feature: rumen; material: fiber-attached | host: Bos | place: Iran: Karaj | collected 2018-10 | reverse complement strand
TCCGCAAATGAGCGATGGACTCTTCGCGGAGTACTCCCCCCGCCCTTTCGGGGCACCCCCCTCTCGGAGGGGGGCGACCCATCGAGATTTCATCGGAAAGCGAAAATGTAGCACGGCCATCCCCAAGACTGACCGAATACCCCACGCGCTCCGCGTGCGTTTGCGCCCCCGCGTGGCGGTGTGGTATGATTACGCCGCAAACCATAAGGAGAAAACACGGATGAATACGCTGTTCGTTTCCGCTCTCGTCTTTTCGCTTTTTGCCGGCGCCTCCGCCTTCGCCATGAAGGCGGGAGAGGACTTCGGCCCCGTTGTCCAGTCCGGCGACCTCTTCGGTTCCGGATTCCGGGAGATAACGGCCCTTCAAGGCGAACGCTACACCGTTGTCGAGGAGGGCGTCCGCTACCGCCTTCCGCAGCCCAACTTCGTCCTGGGCGGCCTCCGCGTCGGCGAGACGCTGTTCAGCCTCCGCGACGGCAAGGTCGACGCCGTGCAGTTTTCGCTGTACAACCGGGGGGACGACGGTTCGCTCGACGAGACCGCCTTCATCGAGCGCCTCAAGTCGGCTGCCGATGCGCTCACCGCGCTTTCTGGAGTGCAGCGGGCCCAGGCCAACCGCAAGAGCAATCCGGCCCTGTCAACCTTCGACATCGGCGGCTTCGTGTGGAAGGCGCCCTCTTGCCTGTGGCTTCTCGAATACAGCGTCGCCACGCGCGGCGCCCGTACCGTCCCCGTCGCCGAGTACATCCGTCTCAAGGCCCTGCCCCCGAACTCGACAGCCATCCCCACCGCCAGCGGCGCCGGAAACCGCGTCCGCGTCAACCCGCGCAAGAACGTCGTCCGGACCCTGGACGGCGGCTGCGAAATCCAGGGAATCCCCATGGTCGACCAGGGAGCCAAGGGCTACTGCGCCGCAGCCACCACCGCCCGCGTCATGGCCTACTACGGCTACGAGCAGCTCGACCAGCACCAGATCGCGCAGTGGGCCAAGACGGACGCCGAAGCCGGTACCTCCTCCGAGGCCATGATGAAAGGCATCTCGCGCGTCCTCCACGACACCTACCGGCTCAACGTCCGCAGCCTTGAGCCGGCGTTCGACATCAAGGACCTCCGAAAGCTCCTCGACCGCTACAACCGCAGCGCGAAGCGTCTCAGCCGCCCCGAAGTCCCCTTTCCGCCGCCTGGCTCCACGGTGAATCTCAACGACCTGTGGGCCTCGTTCGACATCGAGGTGCTGCGCAGCGCCAAGGTCCCGAACCAGCAGGCGGCCACGCAGTGGTTCCAGCAGAAGATCAAGCCGTCCATCGACGCCGGAATACCCATTCTCTGGTCCGTGCAGCTCGGTCTCGTCCCCGAACCGGGGCTTCCGCAGGCTTCCGGCGGGCACATGCGGCTCATCACCGGCTATGGCCCAGGCGGCAAGACGCTTGTCTACTCCGACAGCTGGGGGGCGGGACACGAGCGCAAGACGATGGCCATTGAAGACGCCATCGCCATCACCCTTGGTCTCAAGGCCATCTCCCCCACCCTCAACTAGCGCAGAAATGCGCAATAGAACCAGGCGCTAGGCCGACCGCCGGTTCCGGCGAATTACGACGAAGGCCGCCGCGGACCAAAGGAGCGTCATCACGACGCTTAGCACCCACACGGGACGCCAGCCAACTGTATAGACAAGCGTGAGCGCGAAGGCCGTCCAAAGGCCGCCGCCCATGAACGGCTCGTGAAGAAGCTGCTTGTAGCCAAAGGAGGCCGCCGCAATGGTCTTGTTGTCCGGATCCACCGTGCGCAGCAGCAGCAGACCCGTGGCGGTGACGCCCGTGGACTGTCCGAACTCCGCAATCGCCCGCTCGAACCACGCCTCGTGGAAGAGGCGCGGCGCCAGGAACACCACGAGGCAGAGGCTCAGCAGCGTTCCCGCGAGGATGATGGCGAGCAGCGGAATCCAGTTGGCCGCGACAACCGCGATCTTGATGGTCGCGACTGCCGAGAGGACGAGGAAGTCGAGCGAGGCGCCTGAGATGCGCTGCATCTGCCCGTGGTCCACGAGGAGGCTGCCGCCGGAGCGACGCACCACGATCTGGAGCAGAACGCCGCCGATCATGCAGAGCGGGAAGAGCGGGAAGCCCTTGAAGAGACGCGTCTCGGCGTTCGGGAAGAGCGCGACCTCGGCATGCTGCAAGCCAAGGAGGATCAGGTAGCCGATGCCGACGGCCAGCCCGACGATGGCGATGTGCCATGCGAGCGAGTCGATGGAGTCGCTGAAGACCGTCTGACGTCCGGCGGGGGGGCGCTCGTCGGGCAGGTGGATGCCGCGGCGCTCGTGCGCGGGGCGCTCGTCGAAGGCGCGGACCTCGCGGACGTAGCCACGCCGGTGCGCCCAGTTGACGAGCGCCATCCCGATGACCACCCCGACGATCATGCCTGCCGTGGCGACGGTAAGTCCGAGGTCGATGCCGGCCTCCCAGCCGTATGCGCGGAAGCTCTCCGCCATGCCGCCGACGGTGCCGTGTCCGCCCTGGAAGCCGATTTCCAGCAGGTTGCCGAAGGCCGCCGGAACCCCGAAGAGCGGCGCGAGCGCAAACCCGGCCAGCCCGAGCCCGAGCACGTACTGCCCCCACGCGAGCAGCTGTCCGAAGCACAGCTGCGGGAACGCGACGCGCACGATCTTCCCAAGGCGCGGGGTTTCCACGCCGAGGAAGAGCGTGGCGAAAATCACGTTGATGAGGAACCCGGGGAACTTCTGCGCGCAGGCAATCCATTCCGGCGGGATGTGCTCGCGGAAGCAGGAGATGAGCGCGAGGCCGATGAACCCGCCGATGACCGAGCTCGGCAGGTAGAGCCGCTGGAGAAACGGCACATAGAGGCGCAGAAGCTTTCCGCAGACGAGGAGGAATGAAAGAACGGCGAAAACGGAAACGGCGAGCATGGTGGATTCCTGGACGGAGTTCTTGGAATGCCGTGACTGTACCCGAAATTCCGCGCCCCGTCCAGACAAAAACACAGTCCGAAGCCCGAAGTCCAGGCTCACGCTTGACAGAAGAACAGCGTAACAATCTGCCAGGGGCCGATGTCGCGGAGGTTAACGACAATCTCGTCCGCCGTCGCGCCGGCCATGTAGGCAACTGGTTCCGCCTCGGTCATCATCGTGGTCTGAAGCAGAACCGAGCGCGAGACGGGACGGCGCACGCGGACGTGGATTTCGTCCGTGCCGCCGATGGAGAGGTTGAGGAGCGTCACACTGTCGAGGCGGCCGTCTTCACGGACGCGCGGCAGGATGCGCAGCGGGCGGCACTCGTCGATACGTACCGGGAAGGCGCCACCGGTCGCCGCGTCAAGGTCATCGAGCAGCTTCGTCCGGCGGCTGGCGAGCGGATATTGGCCCATGTCAGAAACATCAACGAATGCAGAGGATATTAGGCGCATCATTCCCGATGGCATATCTGCCGCACGAAGTACTCCCTCCTGCCCCTGCGGGGCATCCCCCCTCTCGGAGGGGGGCCTCTCCCACGTTGTGCCCCCCTCCGAGAGGGGGGTGGCGGCACAGCCGCCGGGGGGAGTCCTCCGTGCGGCACCCAAAGCCGAGAAGGCTTCCTTCTCCGCTTCGGTCATTTCATAGCGCGACTTGTCGGTGAGATACCACGCGCAGGCGCCTGGACCGGCAACCGTGACGGGGATTCCGGCGCAGGCGAGGTCGAAGTCAGTTTCGTCGCGCAGGTCGAAATCGGACGTTTCGGCGGCCGCGGAACCGACGAACCGCGCGACGCCGCCGAGGCGCGTCCGGCGAGTCGAGGCGGCCAGCCGCTCGAAATACGGCCGGGCCCTCGACAGCGCGGAGAGGAAGCGGTCGTATTCCCCGACGGGCATCGGCTCCTCCGCCGGGAACCAGTAGAGCGACAGCGAGTCGCAGCCGGAGGCGAGGGCAAGCGCACACTCGGTCAGGATGGCGCCGGGCGACTTGTGGAGCATGCGGCGCGTGTAGGTCTCCTGCTCGTAGCAGACGGTGGCGACAAGACCGCCGTACCCGCGGCAGCGCTCCGCCTCGCGGGCGACGCTGAGGCACTTGCGGACCATGCCACGCGGTTCGGCCTCGTTGTAGAAGCCGGCCCCGGGGCGGATGCCGACTGGCCTGCGTTCCGCGCCGGAAAGCGCCTCCAGCAGCGGACGGTAGTCCGAGGCCGGATAGAGGCAGTCCGCCCAGACCGACTGGTAGGCGAGACGGCAGGGGCTGCCGAGCTCGTCGGCGGCCTTGCGGACCTCGGCGGCGTAGACGGCAAGCGACTTGGCGTTGAAGTCGCTCCACAGCGCGCGGAGCGGCTCTCGCGCCAGGGACTTGTCAAACAGCCTCGCCGCCAGCTCCTCACGCGTCCAGCGGCCGCCGGTCTTCGTGTTGAAGGCCGCGATGCAGCGGTCGCAGAAGCAGCCGTTTGGCTTGAAGACGCCGAGGCGCAGGTCGTCGTCAAGCCAGTAGGAGCCGGGACGCGCGATGCGCAAAACGGTTTTCGCGTACTCGCGCTCGTAGTCGAGAACAAAGGGCGAACGCGGGCAGAGGAAGGGGATGGGAGCACCGTCGGGTCCGACCTGCCAGGCGTCCGCGGGGAAAGTCTGCTCGCCAGGACGCGGCAGGCCGTCGTGGTTCGCACTGTGACCGAGGGTGAGCCCCTGCTGGTAGGAAAGGACGATTCCCGCCTTCTCGCAAAGGGAACGGAACTGCGCGAAGGACTCGCACTCACGCTCCAAGTCGGGGATAGTCTTGCGCGACCCCGTGGCGAACCAGAACTCGTCGCACGCGCCGGGGTGGCGGAGGTGCGTCTCAAGAATCTGACGAATCTTGCCGGGATTCGCGTTGAGCGTGGCGGGATGGCGAATGACAATCAGGGACCATGCGGGCGTTTGCATCGTTGTCGTTTCCATTGTCACGTCTTCTTCCTTCGGAACAGCAGCGTCGCGCCGAGGAACGCCAGCGCGCCTGTCGCGGGTTCGGGAACCGGCTCCGCCGACCGCACCCCCACCACCACGGGACGACCCGTCAGGTCAAAGCAGGTATTGCCGAGGGTGACGATATAGTCATTGACGAAGAACTCCACCCAGCCATAGACTCTTGGAACATTCAGGTTTTCACCTGATAAATCTGCATCCAATGGTACCGTTTCGATGCCGAAATAGAGTGTCAAGGGGTTGTTGCCATCGTAGACAATCTCCACCCAGCTTCCGACAGGATGTCCTCCTTCGTTCGTCTGGATAAGACGAGAGTCATCCGCAGCGGTTTCATGATTGATTTCATCCCCCACCTCCGCCGTTATGACGCGAACCAACTGTCCCACATCAATCTCGTTTCTAGCCAACCTCCGCTCGGTACTTCCGACTAGGTCAATCGACATTGTGATGTCATTGTAGATTCCAATATCATGAATGGGATCGCTCCAATTGTATATAATCCCAAAACGGACTTGTCCATCATCCGGTGTTGTACCTGCCCAAAAGGTTATCCCCTCATTCCAGAGAACGGATGCTGACTGGGAAACAAGCGCCCAACTCAAAATAGCAAGTGTAAAAATGCTCTTCATATCATGGCTCCTGTGAGAGGGTGCTATATGGTGAGAAATTGAAGAAATGCAGGGGAGTCACGTCTTCTTCCTTCGGAACAGCAGCATCGCGCCGAGGAACGCCAGTGCGCCTGTCGCGGGTTCGGGAACCGGCTCCGCCGACCGCACCCCCACCACCACGGGACGACCGGAAAGGTCAAGGCAGGTGTTGCCGAGAGTCACCGTATAATTGTCTACAAAGAGCTCCACCCAGCCATAGATTTTAGGGTCGTTGCTATAAGCGTTTCCATCCGAATCGTATCCACTTAGGGAGTCTCCAATGGAAGCCTCAATTCCAAGGTACAGAGTCCACCTGCTTGTAGCAAGGTAGCGAATCGTTTCCATTCCTCGTTTCCAGTCTTGGTAATAATTCGAATGCACAATCCGAGATGGATCCGAGGCTGTTTCATGATTAATCTCATCTCCGGGTTCCGCTAGTATGACTCGAAATAGTCTGGCAAGATCGCACTCGCCCCCCGAAATTTCTCTCCAGCTGGATGTTGTTCCATCATGGATTTCAAATCCCATTGAATTGTAGATGTCGTAGAAATCATCATCATGAAGAAAATCATACCAGATGGCAAAACCACCTGAATGAGTAGTCTCGTTGGCATCGGACCCAAAATTGATCTTTTCGTTCCACAGAACGGAAGAGGACTGGACAACAACCGCCCAACTCAATAATGCAAGTGTAAAAATGCTCTTCATGTCATGGCTCCAATAAGAGGGTGTTGTACGGTGACAAATCGAAGAAATGCAGGGAATATTCGGGGACTTTGTGCCGCGTGGACAGATTGTTCATCGCGGCCTGAATGTCGTTCCAATAGAGAAAGGTTGCCGGTGACCTTTCGTATCCATGTCCCTTCCACATGGCTCCAACAAGAACGATATCCGCTCCACACAAAAAGAATATGGGACGTCCGGAATCGCCTTCAATCATCTCTTCATGAAATTGTGCCCGGCTAGCGTTTTCGGATATCCTGTATGTCGTCTTCCAGCCCTCATCCGGATATCTCGTATCCATCCACTCCATTGCGGAAATGTCGTAGACAAGGGCCTTGCCGTCCTGGTCTGTAGCCAATACCGGGAGCCCCACTCCCGTACCGATGTACTCGGCGTAGTCAGCTGGAAGAACCTTCGCCGGAGGGAAATTCGTCGGCATCTCGTCTTGTAGAAGGTAGACGGAAATATCCCCCCCTATCTTGGGAGACATACCCAGAATATGGTTTGTGACGACAAGACCGTCCATGGACTGGAAAACGAAACAGTTATTGGTAGGAGTTGAGGCGTGGTCGGAAGCGAGGACGTGTCGGGGGCTGATAAGGGTTCCAAGATGGACGTTATGGGGAGTCGCTGGAGTCCGCCATACTGCGGTGCAAGACAAATCAATTTCATACGCCCAGCAGTTGGCATTCCGCTCAAAGATTCCTGCGTTTCCGTTGGAGATGTAATTGTTGTACAGCGGCCAGGCGACGGAGACGTTTGTCACGCCCGCGATGCGGGTGTCAATGGAGGTTGCGATGACGGAAAGTAGTGTGTTCGTGCCGTCCACTGTCCAGGGGTCGCAACCGGTCCAGTACTCGTGGAGGTTCACGAGGCCGTCGGCAAGCTCCATGACGCCCCTGTTCTCAACATGGGGGGAGTCAAGGTCCGGCATGAGTACGCCCTTTCCCTCCGCGACAAGCGCGGCCAGGTCCTCCGCCAAATCGGTGGGACCGACAGCCCACGCTACCTGCACGAGAAACGCGACAGCGAAGGATATCGAACTTAGCTTTTTCATGGGATTAGGTTACCATATTGCCGTTTGTCTGACAATGGGCGTTTGCATCGTTGTCGTTTCCATTGCAGAGGTAGGTTATGCTCCGCGGACCTATGGGATTTCTGGTTGATGCAACGTGTTTTCAGGCTAATCCCGAACAGCAGACTTCTCCCAACGATCCCATGACGGACAGATCTTCTGATGCCATGAGAAATGCTGAAACGAACGGGGTATTCCGTGCCAGACCATTGAATTGTCAATGGAAATGGTCGACCAATCAATATCGTAGGCACAATTGATCATGGTCAAATAGTACTTCGGAGAGGCAAATCCGTCTCCGACTCTGACAAAATAGCCGTATCCCGGTGCATCTCCCGAACTTCCCGGAAACCCGAAAACATGAAAAACGCTACGATAGACATGAAATTCATACATACCATCCGGGCTTGTTCGTGTAAATGAATACAAGTACTTTGGGGAAAAAGCAAGAGCAGCCAATACGAATAGGATGAAAACGACAATTCGCATCTTTTTCATTTCAATCAGCGAAATTCATCGTCTTGGACTCCGCATGCCCCCAGCGTGGCATTCCGCGCGCAGCCCATTCCTCATAGGAGATGAAAAGGTTGTACTTGTCGGAAGCCAATCCAAGCAAGAGACACATAAGCAGAAGAAGCATGCTGACATAGTTGAGCTTCTTCGTAAAGAAGGACTCAGCAATCCAAATGAGCAAAGTAATGAAGCCAACTCGCCACAGACCGAAAAAACCATCGCCGTGATTGTCCGGAAAATGGACAAGGAGGTTTAATACCATCCATCCAAGGATGGCGAGCGCAAGCCAACGGGACAGGTACCCTTCGCGAAGGTATTTCAATGCCGATGTTTTAACTTGGGTACGATTCATAGGCGCTTCTCCAAAAGGTCATGGTGGCGTGGGATGGCTTAGTCCCTTGAGTCTTGACTCCGCCTCCTGGCGCACGGCGTCGAAGAGGCTCGTCCCATGAGCGTCCATCCCGACGATGGCCTCCAGCCCGGCGCAGCGAAGCGTCCATACGGCCTCGGTCGGTCCGAACTCCTCCAGAAAATGAACGTCCTCGACGGCTTCAATCCGACGAGCGGTGAGCGCGGCGGCGCCGCCCACGGCCTGCAGGTAGACGCACCCGCATTCCGCGCAGGCGGCAAGCGTCTTCGCGCCCATGCCTCCCTTTCCAATGATGACGCGCACGCCGTGTCTGCGCACGATGTCCGCCATGTACGGCTCCTCGCGGATGGACGTCGTCGGCCCCGCGGCCACCACGCGCCAGCCGTCCCCCTCGCGGAGCATCACCGGCCCGCAGTGGAAGATAGCGGCGTCGCGCAGGTCCACGGGGCTTTCGCCCCCCTCCCCCAGATGCTTGTGGAAGCGGTCGCGGCCCGTATGGACAAGCCCGGTGACCCGGACCCTGTCCCCGGCGCGCAGCGCGCGCACTGCGGCTTCCGTGAACGGATGGACGAGATCAATGGGCCCGGCGGTCCCGGATGCAGCTTCGTTCATTTGCCCCTCACGAACTGCTCGATGCGGGAAATCGTCTCCGCGCTGAGAATGTGCTCCATCTGGCATGCGTCGTCCTCCGCGACTTCCGGGGTGACCCCAAGCTTCACCAGAAAACTCCGGAGCAGCTGATGCCGCTCGTGGATTTCGCCGGACAGCACCACGCCCTCCTCCGTGAGTTCGAGGTTCCCGTACGGCTTCTGCCGCACAAGACCCAGCTTCTTCAGCTCCGCGACGGCGCGGTTCACCGATGGCATCGTCACATGGAGACCCTCGGCGACGTCGTGAACGCGGGCCTTCCCCTGCTCTTCCAGGAGAATGTGGATGCGTTCCAGATAGTCTTCCAAACTTTTCGTCATTTTTCTTCCTCCCTATGGAGCGGGCGGTGCCAGCAGCGACAAGTACGCCCGGACGCAGACGGGACCCCAGAAAGCCCAGACGAACGCCCCGGCGGCAAGATACGGCCCGAACGGGATGCGCGAGCCGAGCTTTCCCTTCCCCACCACGATGAGGAGGATGCCCACGAATGACCCGAGAAACGCGCCGACGACCAGCGTGAAGAACACGGCCTGCCAGCCGAAGAAGGCGCCGATGGCGCCGAGGAACTTCACGTCGCCCATCCCCATCGCCTCCTTGCGGAAGACAAGGCGCCCGAGCCAGGCGACGGCCATCAGGGTTCCGGATCCCGCGAGGACGCCGAGCCCGGAGAAGGCCAGACCGCGCCACCAGACCGCCTGCCCCTGCATCTGCGGGACAAGCGAGCTGAAGACAAGCCCCGCGACGATGCCGCCGAGCGACACGCTGTCCGGGATGATGAAGTGGTCGAAGTCGACGAATGTCGCGATGACAAGCCCTGACAGGAACACCCAGTACACGGGAATCATGTCGGCGGTGGCCAGCCGCTGCATGCCCAGGATCGGCTCCATCGGCACTTGATTGAACGTGGTACAGGAGCCGCCGTACACCAGGATTCGATCCGGAGGCAGGGCGAGGAACGGAAGCACGAAGAGGATGGCCGTCAGCAGTTCCACCATCGCATACCGGCAGCTGAACGGCGTCTTGCAGTAGTGGCACTTGCCGCGCAGCATGAAGTAGCTCAGGACCGGGATGTTCTGCCACCAGGGAATCGGATGGCCGCAGCTCATGCAGTGGGATCCGGGGCGGACAACCGACTGGTCAAGCGGGATGCGGTAGATGCAGACGTTCAGGAAGCTCCCGATGCAGGCGCCGAACAGGGCCGCGACGATGGCGCAGAAGAGCCATGCCCCGGGGAGGTCGAGATGCCAGGGGATCTCAAACGGGTTCATCATGGCGCCCTACTCCGCCCACCCTTCCGGCAGGCGCTCCACGATCGCGTCCACCACCTGCTCGACGGACAGCGGCGTCGTGTCGATGACGATCGCGCCCTCCGGCACCTTGAGCGGCGCGGTCTTGCGGGAGCTGTCGATGCGGTCGCGCTCCAGCAGGGAGGCTCGGACCTTGTCGGCGTCCGCCTCGGTCATGAAGCCGCGCGCGACATCCTCCTTGAGACGCCGGCGCGTACGCTCGTCCGGGTCCGCGTCGAGGTAGAACCGGGCCGGGGAGTCCGGGTAGACCACGGAGCCGATGTCGCGCCCCTCGACCGAAAGCGGCCCCAGCTCGGGCATCCGCCGTAGCAGTGCCGTGACCTTCGCGCGGATGGCCGGAACCACCGCCACGGGGCTTACGTGGGCGTTCACCTCGGGCGTCCGCAGCTCCAGCCCCGGCTCGATGCCGCCTACGCTCTGGACGATGGCGCCGTCGCGCACGGAGAAGTCGATGTCGAACGTGTCGGCGAACGCGGTCATGGCCGCCTCGTCGCCCGTGTCGACGCCCTCGCGGAGCGCCTTCCACGTGGCCACGCGGTACAGCGCCCCGGAGTCCACGTACAAGTACCCCAGGCGCTTCGCCAAGGCGCGCGCCACCGTCGATTTCCCGGCGCCCGCCGGACCGTCTATGCAGATGACTCTTTTCATGGTGTTTCCCTATACGTTCGTTGTCAGAATCCTTGCCCCGCCGCCAACAGGCTCGAGCGCGTATGCGCCAAGCGAGGCCGGCACGAGGCAGGAGACGCCGAGCCCGAGCTCCATCGATTCGCCGTCGCCCCAGGACAGCTTCGCCCGCCCCTCCGCGACGAAGAGCGCGTGGAACGAGAGCCCGTCCATCGCCACGGGCTCGCGCCCCTGGAGCTTCGTCTCGCGGAGCTCGAAGAAATCGCTTCGGAGAATCCGCCGACAGGTGTTTCCGGCGCCGGCGGCGGCCATTGGCTCGGGGCGCAGGAAACCGAGCTTCGGGGCACGCCACTGGATGACCGACATGGCCTTCTCCACATGAAGCTCCCGAAGCCTTCCGTCCGGGCCCACCCGGTCCCAGTCGTACACGCGGTACGTCGTGTTCGAATTCTGCTGGACCTCGTAGACGAGGTTTCCCCCGCCAATCGCGTGGACCGTGCCGCCGGGGACGAACATTGCGCAGCCGACCTGCGACGGATGCTCCACGAGGAGATCCGGCACGCGATGCGCGGTCAGCGCGTCGCGCAGCGTCCGGGGGCCTGGGCAGTCGCGCAGCCCGCAGTAGATCGAGGCACCCGGATCGGCGCCAAGCAGATACCACATCTCCGTCTTCGGCTCTCCCCCGATCGCCTCTGCGTTTTCCTCGGAGGGATGCACCTGGACGCTCAGCTTCTCGCGGGCGTCGATGAGCTTGATGAGCAGCGGGAAGCGTGTCCCCTCGCAGGCCGAGCCGAGAAGCGCCTCGCCGCATTCGTCGCACAGGGACTGCAGGTCGCGCCCGGCAAGCGGTCCGTTCGCGACGATGCTCGGGCCGTCGGGATGCGGCGAAATCTCCCAGGATTCGGCGCAGCGCTCCGGGGCGTCGGTACGCCCGAAGCGCTCGACAATGCGATTGCCGCCCCAGAGGTAGTCGCGGTATACGTGGCAGAAGAGAAGCGGGTATAGTTGCATGGCGACCATGATACCCTCTCCGGCCCCGTTCGGCAATCCGCAGTTTTCCAAAGAGCCCGGCTACGGCTCCAAAAGGATATTCCTGAGCAGCATCAGGTCGGCCTCGGCGAAGCCCATGGAGAAGAAGTACGCCTCGACGCGCTCGCGCAGGGTCTCGCCAGGCCACTTGTCGAAGCCGTCGACGAGCTTCTGGAAGCGGTCCGCGTGGTTGAACTTCGGCTCCGTGGTCCAGAAGCCCGTCACCTCCCAGTCGCGCCAGAGCTCCTCCTCGTCCACGCCGAGAAGCGCGTTCAGGACGAAGGCAAGCGAACCGGTGCGGTCTGCACCGGCAATGCAGTGGAAGTCGATCGGATAGGACCTCGGGTCGAGGAAGATGCGCAGAATCTTCTCGAGCTGGCCGCGGCACCACTCGTCCTGGAAGCCATCGTAGGACCATGTCGCGATGTGCGCCCAGGTCACGGCTGGACCGAGCGGCGACCCCGTCATGCCGTAGCATTCGTCGTCGGAGCGCAGGTCGATGTCGGTGCGGATGCCAAGCGTGTCGAGGAAAAAGGAGCGGTTGCTGTCGTCGATGCGGGTCTTCCCCGGCGTACGGGTCTTCGTCTCGGGATCCTCTTCGGAGGCGTTGAGGTTGAGCCCGGTGGAGCGGAAGACGAGCCCCTGGCGCACCCGGCGGCCGTCAAGCCCGATGCGCCCGCCGAGGTCGCGGATGTTGGGGATGTTGGCAACCTTCAGCAGCCGCGGCGCTCGGTCTTCGGTGCGAAACGATCCGGTCACGCTGCGCGGCTCGGCGCCGGCCCCGCGCTCCCAGACCGTCCACTCGTACTCGGCCGCCACCTCGAGGTTCTCGATCGAGACGCGGTGGTGCACGGTGTCGGCGCGGAAGACGGGACGGCCTCCGGGAATGCGCCGCACCTCGACGGTGTAGAGGGGCCGCGCGCCGTTGTCTGGAAATCCCGCCCAAGAAAGGACGACCTTCTGCGGATGCCACCCGTAGGACTGGAGCGTCTTGCGGGATGCGGGGTCGGCGAAGAGCCGTACGCGCTCCTCGCGCGGCAGGTCGAGATACGCCTTCTGCTCGGCGGAGAGAAGCGGAACGGTGGCGCCGTTCTCCGGTGAAACGAGCCGAAGCGGCTCCGCGGACAGGACGGAAAGCAGGGCGAAGAGAAGAACCAGCGGACGCATCATGGGAAGCAGGTAGTTTGAGATGGGAATAAAGGCAGTATGGCAGAGAAAGTGGGAAAGGTCAAGCCACAGCAGAAAGGGGGGTGACGAAACTTTGTCACCGCCGAATACCGAGAGATGTCCGGCCGAATCACCGTCGGTATTTCGTACTTCTTTCGGGAAACGTGTGGTAGGGCGGGACCTCCGGGCACGCCGATTCGGTCCAACCATGTTGGCGGAACGCCCGGAGGTCGTTCCCTACCACACCCTCCCTGAAATCTCGGCGAAAGAAGGTGTCTTTGGGCCAGGACTCTCTCATAAAGGGGCGGACAAAGTGTGGTCTCACCCTCGCAGCCGTCTCGCGTTCTCCGACTCCCGGCTTTGTGGGCACGCGGGGAACGGGCCGAATGCGGCCCGATCGCCGGTGCGTCCCCTCTGGCATCTCCGTTTTCCTCCTCCCCGGACACGGTTTTCACCGAAATCTATGCATATCTGATAATGCATACAATATATTTGTTTACAATGAAAACATACAGATATTGCATTGGCAAGATTTTGGTGGATTCAACCTTGTTGCGAAGCGTTGCGGGGAGTCCCGGAAGGTGCCGGCCGCGGCGATTGAGGAGGGCGTTCCGGGGAAGGGCATGGGGGGCGGCGCAAGCCCGCAGGGCGGTCGGGCGGATGAACGGGCGCGTGGGCGAAGCCCCGCGGCCGGGCGCCGCCCGATGCATCGCCGCGCCATGCCCGCGTCACGGGACGGCCCGACGAGCCGATGGGGACGGCTG
>JAEEGL015458149.1_pt1 | contig 13802 bp, 7 predicted proteins | sample 9134231 | NCBI WGS metagenome assembly JAEEGL01 (sample SAMN16246548, study PRJNA631951) | gut metagenome | biome: gut microbiome; feature: rumen; material: fiber-attached | host: Bos | place: Iran: Karaj | collected 2018-10 | reverse complement strand
TTGTCGGTATTGCGGAAGGCATTCATCGTGCCCACCTCGGGGCCATACTGTCCGTTGACGAGTATGACAGCCTGATCGGTAACGTTCAGGGCCGTGATGGCACCGCCTACGAAGTCGTCGCTGCCCGGGCAGTCGATGATGTTGAGTTTCTTGTTGTTCCACTCGGTATGGAAAACAGTTGAGAACACCGAATAGCCATACTCCTGCTCTACAGGGAAGTAGTCGCTCATGGTGTTCTTACCCTCTACAGTACCGCGGCGCTTGATGATGCCTGCTTCGTAGACCATTGCTTCGGCAAGAGTCGTCTTGCCGCTACCCGCACTGCCAAGCAATGCGATGTTCTTGATTTCGTTTGTCTGATAGACTTTCATAATGTTATTATTTTAGGTTTATTGATAATAGTCAATTTTGCGGCCTCGAAATTAGTCATTTTTTGTGAAAACGCCAAAGATTGCTCATAAATATTAAGCAATTTTAGTAATCACATACAAAAAAATGCTGCAGATTTAAGTATATGCAGAAAAAAGATGTAACTTTGCAGCATAAAATGGCAGGTATTTATATTCATGTTCCTTTTTGCAAGAGTCGTTGCATCTATTGCGACTTCTATTCGCAGACGTCGCTGGACTTGCGCCAGCGGTATGTGGATGTCGTGTGCAGGGAAATGGAGATAAGAGGAATGAGTCTGCGGGCAGGCGCGTCGGCGGGAATGTGGCTACAGGTAGATACCATTTATCTCGGGGGCGGCACGCCGTCGCTGTTAACCGGGCAGCAGTTGCAGCAACTCTTTATATATATAAATAAGGTGTATCTGTCCGGCTCTCGCCTTTCTGCCCCCGTTACTCAGGAGATCACGATGGAGTGTAATCCTGACGATGTGACCGAGGCATTTGCCGACATGTTGTCGCGCCTGCCTGTCAACCGCGTGTCTATGGGAGCGCAGACATTCTCTGACAAGAGACTGCAATTCCTGCGCCGCCGCCATCATGCTGCTCAGGTGTCGCTGGCGGTCGGCCGTCTGCGTCAGGCAGGCATCGCCAATGTCAGCATTGACCTGATGTATGGCTTCCCCGGCGAGACTCAGGAAGAATGGCTGGCCGACATTGATCAGGCGCTTGCTCTCGATGTAGAGCATATATCGGCCTACGCGCTGCAATATGAAGAGGGTACGCCGCTCTACACCATGCTGCAGCGGGGAGAGGTGGAGGAAGCCGACGAGGAACTGTCGCGGCAGATGTACTACATGCTCATTGACCGCCTGGAGGCTGCTGGCTATGAACACTATGAAATAAGCAACTTTGCCCGTCGGGGCTTTCGTTCGCGCCACAACAGCAGTTACTGGAACCAGACGCCCTACGTCGGCCTGGGTGCTGCCGCCCATTCTTTCGACGGAGAGAGCCGCCAATGGAATGTGGCAGACATACGGCAGTATATGGAGGGCATAGAAAAAGGGGAGCCCTGCGTAGAGCGCGAGGTGCTCACCCCAGACAATCATTATAACGAAATGGTGATGACTGCGCTACGCACATGCGAAGGCCTGCCGATGGACAGCCTGGAGCCTGGCTATCGTGACTACTGCCTTAGGATGTCGCAGCCTTTTGTAGAGAGCGGACTACTTGCACACGACCACGGTCGCCTGCGTCTGACGCGCCAGGGGTTGTTTGTCAGCGATATGGTGATGACCCAACTGATGAAGGTTGAGCCCTAATGGGTTATTGCATTTTGATAATGAGTGGCTGCTCCACCTCCTTGCGCCAAGCCTTTAGCCATTCAAACCATTCCTTTGCAGAATGCATGCCAAAGTCTTCGTTGTCAGAGCAATATGCAACCTTATAATTTATTTGACGACCTTTCGTTCCCACTATGAAAGTATAGTTGCCGCCCTGGATACGCTCTTTGCTGGCAGGTTGCTCGTTCACGATGAATTCGCGTGGGATCAGGATGCCCAGACCTACCGTCTCACGACTCCATTTCACGGTGTCGGTCGAGGGATAGTCGGTACCCCAGCAGCCGCGAAGACCCTGCTTGTCAGTAAACTCCTCCGAACCCTTCACATCGATGATGCCCGTAGAGAACTGGTAGCCCTCCACATCGCGGTTGAACAGCACCCCGATGTCGGTGTCGCGGTGGCCGGCATACTGCGTGTAGCGGATGGTCATGTTGAGGGGGTGTTGGGTGTTGGGTGTTGGGTGATGGGTGATGGGTGTTGGGGCTTGCCATCCTCGGTCGATAACTTCGACGATGGTGCGCAGCGGACCGTAGGCTATGATGCGCTGCGTGCGCGTCTTCACCGGCTCTATCATCGTGGGCTCATGGCCGTCCCACCCGCGGAAGGCACCCAGGCCGAAGGTGTTGCCTACCCACAGCACATCGTCGCCGTAGCCCTCGGCCTTCTGGTCGTCCTGTGTGTAGAACTGCGTAGCCTCCAATTCCAGCCGCTTGTGGCGCTTGCCGTAGAGGTCAAGCGTCTGCCGCTTGTCGAAATAGATGCGTATGCCGTTGAGTTCGCTCTCAAAGTCCACACCGTGGTGATGCTGCAGGTTGTAGGAGTTGGCGCAGTCGCCCCTGGCCGTGATGCTCTCAATAAAGTTGTTGTGCTTGTTCTTCTCCTTCACTTTGTCGTTGCGCATCAGCATCTCGGCGTAGACGCGGGCAGGGTAGGGGCGTGGCTCGCCCTCGTTCAGCAGCGTCACGCAGTAGGTCTTCGTCTCGCGTGACTTCAGGTCGGCCAGAAAACACAGTTCGTCGTAACTGTCGTCCAGGTCTAGATCGTCCAACTGGCAGGCTATCTCCTGGCCGTCGGCGGTGACGAGTGCCGAGCGTACCTCGCCGTACTTGTCTAATGGGATGACTACGGGCTGGTCTGTCCGTTCAGTCTTCGACGGGTTAGTCACGATGATATTAACGGTTTGTTGTGCGCCTGCTGTCAGAGGCAGGCAAAGGGCAAGTGCCACTAAGGTGCGCAGGTAACGCCCATTTAACTTCCCTTTTACTTCTCTTCCATTACTTTCCATTCTGATTTGTAAATAGTTTGTCTTTAGTTTTTCTACAAAATTAAACAAAAGTAATGAAATCGAAGCATTGTTTAAAAAAAATTAGGTTAAAATTTGGATAATTCAAGGATTTTTAGTAATTTTGCATCCGTATTTAACAAAAGTAAAACAAAAGGACACGTGCGAAAACTATATATCATTCTTCTTTTTACACTTATTGCCTGCATAGGATGCCAATGGAGATGGCACGCCAACGATGACAAAAGCCAACCAGGGCAAGTGGTCATCGAGCGCTTCGACCGTGCCGAACGATTGTTTCTCACTACCGGCGACTTTGCAGCATTGCAGCAGATGAAGACTGTGTATCCCATTGAAACGCGTACACTTATAGAAGACGTGTTGAAACTGGGGCTGGTAGACCAGCCCGACATCAACGCCCGCTTCCTGCATTTTTTCCAGGACTCCACACTTCAGACGCTCATGCTCGATGTGGAAAAGCAGTATCACGACCTTAGCGACCTGAACAAAGAACTTACAGAGGCCTTCCAGCGAATGGCAAAGATACTGCCCGACGTACAAGTGCCTCGCATCTATACTCAGATAGGCTCCTTAGACCAGAGTATCGTCGTGGGCGACTCGACCGTGGGCATATCCCTTGACAAATACTTAGGAAAGGATTATCCCGTCTATCTGAAATACGGCTATACCGAAGAACAGCGACAGATGATGACCCGACAGTATATTGTACCCGATTGTCTGGGCTTTTATCTCCTTGGACATTATCCCATGCCGGAAGAAGCCCTCGACTCGCTGCCCTTGCGCGATGCTCACATGGCAAAAATCCAGTATGTCATCAACCGTGTGCTGGGACGTACTTTCTTTACTCGTGAAGCGGTACGCAAGGTGGATGGCTATATGAAGCACCATACTGATATTACCCCAGACATACTCCTTAATAGTTTTGAAATAGTAAAAGAATAAAAACAATAGTAAAAAATGGGAAAAGTAATTTTGACGGGCGACCGTCCAACCGGCAAACTGCACTTGGGACATTTCGTTGGCTCACTGCGCCGGCGTGTAGAACTGCAGAATGCAGGCGATTTCGACAAAATGTTTGTGTTCATGGCCGACGTACAGGCCCTGACGGATAATGCAGACAATCCGGAGAAAATTAGGAATAGTGTGACACAGGTGGCGCTCGACTGGCTATCAGCAGGACTTGATCCAGAAAGGTGTACACTCTTCATACAGAGCCAGATACCAGAACTGGCCGAGTTGACAACCTATCTTATGAACCTCATTACCGTGAGTCGCGTGCAGAGAAACCCAACCGTGAAGACAGAAATCAAGATGCGGGGATTCAGCGGCGAGAGCATACCGCTCGGCTTCTTCTGCTATCCGGTAAGTCAGGCCGCCGACATCACGCTCTTCAAGGCTACTACCGTGCCGGCAGGCGAGGATCAGGAACCGATGCTGGAGGTGACCCGCGAACTGGTGAACCGTTTTAACAATACATACGGCGAGGTGCTGGTGGAGCCAAATATCATGCTGCCAGAGAACCTGACGGCACGGCGTCTGCCTGGTACCGACGGTAAGGAAAAAATGTCGAAGAGTCTGGGTAACTGCATCTATCTGAGCGATTCGGCCGACGAGGTATGGCAGAAGGTACGCTCGATGTACACCGACCCGGCACACCTGAACGTCAGCGACCCGGGACATGTGGAGGGCAATGCCGTATTCACCTATCTCGATGCCTTCTCTACCGATGCCGACTTCCAGAAGTTCTGGCCCGAATATCAGAATCTGGATGAACTGAAGGAGCACTATACACGCGGAGGACTGGGCGACATGAAGTGCAAAAAGTTCCTCAACGAGGTGCTCAACCAGTATCTGGAACCCATGCGCCAGCGACGTGCGGAGTTCGAGAAAGACATTCCTGAAATATACAATATCCTGAAGAAGGGTACAGAAATGGCCCGCGAAGTAGGTTCACAGACCATGAGCGAGGTGCGCAAGGCTATGCAGATTGATTATTTCGGATAAGCCGAGATAATTCTGCTATAGTTAAATGCCGCACAGCAGGCGATAGGGGCAGGCGTTACAACGGCTGCGGTCGTCAGTAGGCTGATAAGGCAGGTCGGGATCAAACATTTGGTCGACCACCTCTTCAAGCAGCGTCCGGAAACGGGCGCTGCTCTCTTTTATGTCCGTGACGGGCTCCTTGCCCAAACAGAGCGTAGGGTCGTAGTTGTCGGCACCGGCATGCTGGATGAAGAGCAGGGCAGGCGATACGGGGGTATGGGGATACTGCTGCTTGACGAGTGAGGCGTAGAGGAAGGCCTGCAGGTAGTAGTCGCTATGATTGGCCAGGCTCTCCTGCTTGAAGATGGCATCGACATCGGGCAGCGATTTTATGTTCTTGCTGCTTGTCTTGTAGTCGATGACGCGGATGTATTCCTGGTTGTCCTTGACAATGCGGTCAAGACGGTCGATACGCCCGCCGATTCTTGTCTTGATATGGGGTGTTTCGATGGTGCCGTAGACATCACATTCCAGGTCGATGATGCCAAAGGGGGCCAGTCGGCGGTCAATGGTGAGTAGTTGGCGTAGGTAGTGGATGAGCACCTCGCGGTTGATGAGTTGCAGGCCGTTGAGGGGTTGAGGGTTGAGAGTTAAGGGTTGAGAGTTGAGAGATTTTAGTTTTGCTACGGAGGAACTAACGTCTCTCAACTCTAAACTCTTAACTCTTAACTCTTTCTGCATGGCTTCGTCTACGGCTCGCTCGATGTCGACGCGGGCTTTCAGCAGGGCATCGATGTCGCCAGGCATAATCTGACGGCTCTTCTGTATGAGTTTCTGATAGATTATTTGCGAGGCTTCATGGAAAATGTTGCCGAAGATGCGGTTGTCGATGACATCGTCGGAATCTTCCAATGGCTCCTTTAGGTCACATTCGTATTTGTAGTAATAGCGCAGTTGGCAGCGCAGGTAGGTGTTGATGGCTGTGGGAGAAAGAAGTGAGGGTTGAGGGTTCTTTCTGAGGAAAGCGTCCCGCTGGGCCGAGCGGAGGGTTGAGGGTTTGTTTATGACTGGCGGCTCTGAATGATTTATGGATGCTGGCACTTCAAGGGTGTGGAACGTGAGGTTGTGGTGGCGGTTTTCTACCATCATCTGTAGCATGAAGCGCGACATCTCTCCTGTCTGTCCGTTGTTGGTGCTGTTGTTATATAATATGGTGATGTCCTTGGCACGCTGGAGCAGACGGTGGAAATAGTAACTGTAGATGGCTACTTTGTGGTCGATGGTGGTGAGTCCGTAGGCCTTGCGTATACCGTAGGGAATGAACGATGAGTCGTTGACGCCCCGAGGCATATTGCCCTCGTTGCAGGAGAGCAGGATGACGTGGTCGAAGTCGAGGTTGCGCGTCTCGAGCACGCCCATCACCTGCAGGCCTTCGGCTGGCTCGCCGTGGAAGGGAACGGTGGTCGACTGGATGAGTTGGCCGATGAGGCGCTGAAGGAGGTTGAGAGTTGAGGGTTGAGGGTTGAGAGACTTTTGTCTTGCATCAGAAGGTCTAACGTCGCTCAACTCTAAACTCTCAACACTCAACTCTTTAAGTCGGTTTATCAGGGTGTAGGCACGGAAGAGGGACTCCTGGAGGAGAGGGTTGAGAGGAGAGGGTTGAGGGTTGAGAGTTGAGGGTTGAGGGTTGAGAGACTTTTGTCTTGCATCAGAAGGTCTAACGTCGCTCAACTCTAAACTCTTAACTCTCAACTCTTCTACTATGCGTTTGAGTATGGAGGCAATCCAGGGGAGGAGGGCTTCGTCGGCAGTAATCATCGTGCGGGCTTCGTCGTGGGGAAGCATGGCCATATATGGATGGCGCATGACAGCTTCCACATACTTGCGCTTGCCGCCCATCACGCGCATATTGACAAGCATATTGATAAGCGAAGCCACGGGCGACTGTGACAGGGGATAGCCGGTAGTGATATTGACCTTCTCTACTTCGTCGGGCAGGCAATGGATGACCATAGGCAGGAGCCCCTCGTTGCAGAGCACAATGGCGGTGCTGCGACCCGCTTCTATGCGTTTGTCTTGCCTGAGCCATTGGCTGATGTATCTGGCCTGGGCATTCTCGGTAGTGGCCGAGATTATCCTGATATCCTTTGGCTGTGACCATTGGCCGTAGATGTCGGGATTGTGGATGTCCAGTTCATTGGGGAAATACTCCAGGTACTTGCCAATGAAATGTCCTGCCTCGTCGCCGTTCATATAGGCTTGGTCGAAGTCCCAGTAGAAATGTGCGATGCCTTCTCGCTTCAGGGCGAGAAAGAGTTGCTGCTCTACGCGCTGCAGAAGATTGAAGCCGACGAAGAGATAGGTTGAGGGTTGAGGGTTGAGAGGCTTTAGTTTTGCTGTGGAAAGACTATTGTCTCTCAACCCTAAACTCTCCACTCTCAACCTATAGAGGGCACCCTCGTAGGCCAGGCCTTGGGCTGCGAGTCGCTGGTTGAAGTCGTGGTAAATATCTGCCATCTTCGACCATAGTTGCAGGAATCGCTGTCTAAGCAGGGTGTTGTGGTCGTCGGAGAATGTGCTGAAGAACTGCTTGATGGCCTCGCGCTGTTCGGGCGAGAGATAACTCACATCGTCGAGTTCGTGGATGTCGCGCACGTTGGCAAACACCTTGTCGGCATCGGCCATGTTCTTGTCCAGGTCGTCGAAGTCGGCTAGCAGCACCTGTCCCCATCCGTAGAAATGGTCAAGTGATTCGTCAATACCTGTCATGCTGACAAACGACTTGTGCAGTTCACACACCAGTTTGATAGGGTCAGCCACTGTGAGCGTGCTGTGCTGCCTGAACAGTTCGCTGATGGTCATATAAACGGGGCTCCAGATAGGTTTGTCTGACAGTTGTGCCAGATAGCCGTTGAGGAACAGCGACGCACGTTTGTTGGGAAACACAACGGTAATATGCGACAGGTCGGTGCCGTATTTGCGGATAATATCTTCGGCTACGTATTCAAGGAAGGTCTTCATCTTGGGTGATGGGTGTTGGGTGTTGGGTGTTAAGGGGTTGGTGTCACTTCGACGATTCTGTTGGAGTAGACATACCAGAGGAAGCCCTTGACATGCTGGTGTCCCATCTGGCTGAGCAAGTCCATGTATTCGCGCACCTGGTCGTGATGCTCATCGTCCTGCCGGCCGAACTTGAAGTCGATGACGATCGTCTGCTGGCCGTTGGTAATAACGCGGTCGGGGCGTCGCTCCTGTCCGTCTGGCAGAAGGATGGTACATTCGTTATATAGCCGCCATTTGCCATCGAACCATTCGGCTACACGTGGGTCTTCCATGCGTTTGCGTATCATGGTTTCCAGGCGTTCGCGGGTGATGTGGCTGTCGTAGATGATGCCGTCGAGTTCCATCTGCAACAGGGCGGCGTCGATGTCGTCGGCCGTTCGTATGTGGGCAAAGACATTGTGCAGCACATTGCCCAGTTGGATATAGTTGGACTGCGTCGGGTCTTCGTCTTCGCCATGCACGAAGTCCATACTCTTGTTGCTCTGTTTGAACATGGTCTTTTGCCTGAACACCTCTATTGTGACGGGAATGGGAGCGGCTTCGTGCTTGAAGGGATTGGGCTCTTTTTTATGGGGTGAGAGGTGAGAGGTGTGAGGTGAGAGGTCAGAGATTACTCCGTAAGTGAATGTCAGAGGCCCTTTTTCGTCGTTCAGGCCTTCCAGCACGGCATCCTTCAGTTTCAGTTTGGGCAGCACGTCTTCTATGAGTGCCGAGCGTGATGACTTGGCGCTACGGCGACCAAAGACACACAGGCTCTGCGAGGCTCGCGTAAAAGCGACATAGAGAAGGTTGAGGTTGTCGACCACGATTTGTTGGTGCTCCTCGTTGTAATCGTCTTCGTATACCGTGCCTTTCATGCCTTTCTGACTAAAATCTACGGGCACAAGCGGTAGTTGGCAATAGGGGGCATCGGTAGGATGGCACCAGAGAATGTCGGAAAACTCCATGCGCCAGTCGCAGAAAGGAATGATGACGTGGTCGAACTCCAGTCCCTTAGACTTATGTATTGAGATGATGCGTATGCCGTTGACATCCTGGCTCTGTATGGTCTTGCCGCATATCGACGTGTCCCATTCTTTCAGAAACATGTTAATATCGGCAGTATTGTCATTAGCAAAGGCTGCCACCTGGTCGAAAAAGGCACAGAGATAGCCGCTCTGGTTGAGAGGTGAGGGGTTGAAGATGCCGTAGAGCCGTTCCGTCAGGTTGTAGAGGGGCATCTGCAGCAGGGCCGCCCGGTTGTCGGTATATTCTGCCGGCAACTGGCCGTCGAGCCTTCCAGTGTAGGCCTTTGCGAGGAATGCCATTGAGATGGCATCGTCGGGATGGACGAGCAGCCTCAGAGCCTGGATGATGACCTGAACAGCTGGCGACGCATCGAGCCGGAAGGCCTCGTCGCTCACCACCGTAATGTCTGGCATTTGTTTCATCAGATAGTTGGCAATAAGCGGAATGTTGGCGTTTGAGCGTACCAGGATGGCTATATGGCGCAGGGCAATGCCGCGTTGCATCAGTTGCGCTACCTCATTGGTTGTGGCATCGAGCATAGCCTGCTTGTAATCGGTATCTGCCAGCAGGCGGATTTTCACCAGCCCTGTGTCTTTCTTGCTCTTGGGCCAATGCTGCTCTACATCGCCGTAGGCACTCACCTGCTCAGTCTTGGCGGCTTCTTCAAAGAAGGCGTTATTGAATCGGATAATGTTGGGCTCTGAGCGATAGTTGGTGTCAAGGGGCTCAGTCTGTATGAGTTTGTCGGCATTCTGAAACTCGTCCTTGATATTGGCCAGCAGCCGCCAGTCGCCGCTGCGCCAGCGGTATATGCTCTGCTTCACGTCGCCCACGATGAGGTTGCTTGTGTTGGCATGACTCATGGCCTCTTCGAGCAATACCTTGAAGTTCTTCCATTGCACCGTGGAGGTGTCCTGGAATTCGTCAATCATGATATGCTCCAGCCGGGCACCAATCTTCTCGAAGATAAATGGCGAGTCGCTGCCTTTTATCAGGTCGTGCAGCAACTGCTGCGTGTCGCTGAGCAGGAAGCGGTTAGATGCTTCGTTCAGTTTCCTGACTTGCTTCTCAATAGTGCCCAGCAGTCGCAACTGGCTCAGATGCCGCAGGGTGAGCGTGGCCGACTGATAGCGCATCCATTGGCGTGGCTGCTCTTCTACGGCCTGGCGTAGCAGGCGGTCGAGTTCGCTTTCGACCAGCGCATGGATATGCTCGGCGTGCTGGCTGGTCTTGGTGTACCATTTTGCGGGATTGCCCACGGCATCGAGCACGGTCTTGGTAAGTATGCTCTCGTCGAACTGTCCGTTGCGCATCTTCATGAATATGGCGCAGACACCGCGACTCTTGTTGGAAAAGTCGTCAATAGTGAGTCCTTCGGCAGCAATGGTGTCGAAGAAGGTGTCGGCAATATTCTTAATACGCTCGGCGGCCTTTGCTCTTTCCGCTCTCAGCATCTGGGTGTAGTTGTCGAAAAAATCCTGCTTGTCGCTGATAACATTGATCTGCTTGCTCTGTTGCTTGTAGAAGTCGCGGAAGATGGTACGCCCGAACTTCTTTATCTGCCAGATGACGTTCCATGAACGGTCATCGCCGATGGTCTCCATAATATATTTCAGGAGCCATTGCAGCAGCAGGTCGGTGGCTTTCAGGCTCTCTATCAGTTGGTCTACGGCCTGCTCTTCTACCTGCACGTCGTTCAGGTCTACGCGCAGGTTGGCAGTCAGGTCGAGTTCGCGGGCCAGGTTGCGCAGCACGCTCTGGAAGAACGAGTCGATGGTCTCTACACGGAAATAACTGTAGTTGTGGAGCAGCAGATGGAGTGCGATGCCAGCCTGCTTTGCCGCATATTCTGGACTGACGCCCAGTTCTTTGCACACTTTGTCGCTATAGTCCCGGCTGCTTTCATAGCCGCGCCAGATGCCATATAGTTGGCTCAGTATGCGCTCCTTCATCTCGGCCGTTGCCTTGTTGGTGAAGGTCACGGCCAGCGTTTGCCGGAATGCCTGCGGATTCTGCACTAAGAGTTTGATATACTCTACGGCCAGTGTAAAGGTCTTGCCACTACCGGCACTTGCCTTAAATACAATAAGAGGTTTTACCATCTGCGGAACAGTTCGAATGTGAATTTGCATCCAATGTCCTGATATTCAGTATTGAGGAAACTGGTGAAGACACCCATGGAGAATACGCGGCAGGTAAAGCCGAAGCCTAATTCGGAATACAGGCGGGAATGCTCGATGCTGAGCGTGCTCAGATAGAAACGCTCGCGCTCCACATAGCGGCCCAGCAGAGGCACAAGATAGGCGCCTATCAGGGGTGACTCGTATGAGATATTGCCCCGGATGTAATACTTCGAGGCGTTGTAGAGGCTTGAGTTGAGCAGTTGGAATGAGCCCGACCAGTCATCGTCCCAGCCGTCGGGCAGGTTGTTGTCGCGGAAGTTGGCGAAGTCCATAAACATGTCGTTGCTCTTGGCAGTATAGAGACCGCCGCCCAGCCGTCCGTTGATTTGTTGTGTGCGTTTCAGCCGATACTTGACAGAGGCGTCCAACTCCCAGCGCTCATAGTTCATGTAGGTGTTTCCTAATCTGAGGCCACGCTCATAGTCGATGGTGAAAACGGGTGCTTTCTCCCAAGGATTCAGATTGAGGCTGAGCGAAGGTGCCAGCGAGTAATACTTTGTGGCCTTGCCGAAATAGCGCATGCCGTCGGCATTCACGGCCGTGCGCTGATGGAACACCGCACCAGCCTCCACACGCAGCCATTTCAGCGGCGCTATATGGTGGAACAGACGTATGTAATGGTCGTCATAAAGGTTCAGATCCTTGTATTCCTTTTCAATGGAGTCGCCGTATTCCCGCTTTATCTCATCAAGGATGACCGAACTGCCTATGCGGTTGTCGTTGCCGAACGTCAGTTGCACGCAGCCGTTCCTCTTCGTGTCATACAGCCATCGGATGGGAACGTAATAATAGAAATCATGGAACTTGAAGTTATAGCCGATATAAGGATTGGACACAATGCGGGAGTTCTCGTTGAAACGGTATTCCGCACCGAATTTCATCTTATAGGATATACCTTTGCTCTTGCTGAAACTGATATACTGGGGATCCAGGATGGCCGAACTTTTGAAATAGTATTTTTCAGATCTGGTAGATTGGCTATGTAGTAGATTCTCACCAATCAGGTCCCAACCTATTTCTTTCAGATAGTTGCGGCGGCGCTCTGTTTTCTCTTCGGGCTCTTCTTCTTCCTTCACCCAGGCCATCGTGGCTACGAGGGTGTCCTTCTCCTCTTCTGGCTCTTCTTCCGGCTCTTCTATGAGTCCATGCCTGCGGTCGTAGTCCTCATAGACTTTCAGTTCATCTTTCGACAGGCTGATGGGCCTGATAGAGTCTATATAATTTCGATCGCCCTTAATATACACAGTGTCTGGCAATGTTATCGGGCAGTCGAACACGGCTTCATACTGCGAGGTGACGTGATTGCCGCCAAACTTAAACGAAACGTTGGTCTGGCATATCTTCGGCAGCAGAGCGTGGCCGCCGTCATCGCCCATCATGGATATGGTCTGAAACTTGATCATATCAAATTCGCCTTCCATCTCCACCTGCTCTATGCGTCCTGTGCGTTCGTCAATGATGGCCTTGCCGCGCACCAGTTGGGTGTTGCGCACCAGTCGGGGACGGAAATACAGGCGTACCTGATGGTTGGACAGCGGCACTGTGTTGTATCGGTAGTACCCACGGTTCTCACGGCAGAAGGGCGACAGCACATGGTCTTTGTAGAGCGTCACGTCATAGAGATTAGGCATCAGATAGTCCCATAGAACCGTCATCGTGCGGCGGTTACGCGGAATGGTGGTATAATAAACCTGCTCCTTCTTTTCATAATCGTCAACATCGTTGAAGACGAAGCGGCCATAAACTTCGCTGACAAATTCCCTTTGTCCGTGAGCAATGGTGTACATCGACGGTATGGCCCAGATGCCTATGTTGCGCTTTTGTACTTGATAGAGGTGCTTGATGTAAACATTGGTCGAGAATCCGTTAATGTCATGGGTGTAGTTTTCCTTGTAGTCAAACAGACGATTCATAACCAGCGAATCTGCTTCTTCGCCGGAGATACTCAGTAAGGCCAGGTAAGATATTAATATGGTTAATAAAAATCGTTTCATTTTTTCAGGCACAAAGGTACACAGAAAAAATGAAACGACCAAACAATTGGATTAATTATCCTATTAATTTATAGGATTAATTATCCAAGATATTTCATAAGAATCTTTGCATTGCCCGAATCGCGCAGTTTAGCAATGCTTTTTTCGCGTATCTGGCGTACACGCTCACGGGTGAGTCCCAGTTCGTCGCCAATCTCCTCAAGACCTTTTTCATGGCAGCCTATGCCGAAACATTCACGTATGATAATGATTTCGCGGTCTTTCAATACCTTCGACAGCACGGAGTTCAGTTCCTGAGCCATCGACTCATGGTCTACATGGCGGTCGGTACGGCTGTCTTCACCACTGGCCATCACATCGAGCATGCAGTTGTCCTCGCCGTCCTGGAAGGGGGCGTCGATAGACACATGATGGCTGTCGGCCTGCATCGACTGGCCTATCTTCTCTTCGTCCAGATCGGTCATCTCGGCCAGTTCGCTCACAGAGGGGTGACGCTGGTTCTCCTGCTCAAACTTGTTGATCTCGTGGTTAATCTTGTT
>JAEEGL015301655.1_pt1 | contig 13802 bp, 13 predicted proteins | sample 9134231 | NCBI WGS metagenome assembly JAEEGL01 (sample SAMN16246548, study PRJNA631951) | gut metagenome | biome: gut microbiome; feature: rumen; material: fiber-attached | host: Bos | place: Iran: Karaj | collected 2018-10 | reverse complement strand
ATCCTGCAGTACGAAGTCGGTGAGAAGGCCTATGGCGCCCCTCTTTTCGACCGCCCACTCGTAAATGTCGTTGATGTCGCCCTGATAGAAGACTATCTTGCCCTCAAGATCGAGGTTCTTATAGGACTTTTCCTCCGGGCCTCTGTCGAGGAATACCACGGGGACCTGCTTATCCCTCAGATCGACGGGCGCGCTTTTCTGCATCACCGAGATCGCGCATGCGTCGAAATCGGCAAGCCTCTCCTCATGGGGATATACCAGGTCGCAGAAGGCTCCCTTTATGTCCCACTCGGCGAAGCCGGGATAAGGACCCCAGAAGCCCCCCTCTTTGGCGTCGAAGCTTAAGACCTTTCCGCCCAGACCTATGCGGTCCAGCTTTTTCTTCAGGTGCTCGGCGGCCGCCCTGTAGCCGGTGGACGCCTGTATGCGGTGGTAGGTGGAGATCTCGGCGACGGTGTCAAAGGCCCTCTCGCCGCTGATGTGCTTTAAGATAGTTCTGGTGTTTTCCCTTATCATAGTGACCTCCCTGTATTAAAATTATATGTTTGCCGTTATCAAAAGGCCCGGCGGAACCTGCCGGTGACGCTGTCCCAGGCCAGAGCCGCGAATTCCCTGATGTAGTACTGGGGCAGGAGTATCTTAAGTCCCTCGCTGCCCTCATAGGAGATGTGTTCAAAGCCGCAGGCCCTCGCGTAAAGGCCGGCGCGGTAGAGATGAAAGCCCGAGCTTACGATGATGACGGAGCAATTCCCGGGGACTCCTCCGTCTTCTTCGATGGCTGCGCGGGCAAAGAGGAAGTTTTCTATGGTCGTTCTGCTCTTTTCCTCGGTGAGTATGCGCTCCGGGGCTATGCCCAGCCTTTGGAGCATGTCGGCAGCCGCCCTGCCCTCCGATTCGGGCTCGTCGCCTCCCTTTCCTCCGGTGGTCACCGCTTTGGAGCCGGGGTTCTCCTTAAGATAGGCCGCCGCGGCCCTTATCCTGGCGGAAAATTCGACCGAAGGCCCGTAGGTCTCGACCTTGGCCCCGAGGATGATCACGTAGTCGGCGCCGGGAAGAGGCTCCGACGCCGAGGCGGACGCGATCTTAAACTCGGCGAAGGCAAAGACCGCAAGAAACGCGCAGAGGAGCGCGCAGAGCGCCCTTACGAGTCCTTTCGGAAGCCTTCTCAAGGCGGGAAGCAGCAGACTCAGAGCGATCAGGCATACGCCTATGACTATGAAGGCCCAGTTGAAGACCCTGGCAGGCCCTATGACTGCCAGCACAGCGGCTCCGTAGAGTATGCAGGCCGCCGCAGCCAGCATGAGCAGTATCGCCGGCGCTTTTGAGCCTTTTTCCTTCATTACTCTCCCTTTCTGAAGCCGTAGAAGTGGATGATGTTCATGTCTTCGGACATGTCGAGGCCGTGGCTTCCCAGTTCTCCGTCGATCTCGTGGCAGCCGTGGTCGGGCAGGAAGGCGTAGACCCTGTCGCAGCCGGCCCAGGCCCTGTCGCAGGCCCTGCAGAGAGCCTCGAAGGCAGCCGCGTTGTGGTTCAGCTGGGCGAGGGAGATCGCGGCCTCGGGCCCGTTGCGGTGCATGGTGCTGTCGTAGTTGGCGTTATATACGAGAACTATGTCGTGCTCATTCTTTGCTATGGTCTCAAGGGCTTTTTCGTTGCACTCGTCGGGGGTCGCGCACTCTATGTAGTCCATGGGCCTCTCTTTGTAGATGACGGTGAGGCTGTCGCCCGCGGTGGAGATTATCACCGGCTTCTTTCCCGCTCTGATGGCTGCGTCAAAGAGGCTGTCGGCTTTGATGACGGGCTTAACGTAAGCCTGAATGCCGTGGCCCTCGGGCATGAGGCCGGTGTACATGGAGCCGAAGCATACTGGAGTCACGGAAGGCATGACGGAGAGCACCGGCAGGGCCGCCGAGGTATTCCTAATGACAGGTATAAAGCGCTCGGTGTACTTCTGATAGAGCCAGATGCCTATGGCATCGGGATTGTAGAGCAGCACTTTTTGAGCTTTCTTTTCTCCCAGCACGGCGTAAGCCGCGGCCAGGGCGGCGGGATTGGCCGCGTCGGCCTTTTCGGGAGCTTCGATGCCCATGAGCTCGCAGATCGTGCGGCAGGTACGGGTGATGCACAGTGAGTTTCTAAGGTCCTTGATGTCCATTTTGATCTCCTTTTAGGGGCCGGGGGTTAAGAGCGGGCAAGCTCCGACGCCAGCTTGACGATGAAGTCCTGGGCGTTGGTAACTATGCCTTTTGACGACAGGCTTCCCCTGTCGCTCAATTTATTTATGGCAAACTCCGATATATCGACGCAGTAGAAGAACACTCTGCGTACGGTGCCGTCTTTCATCACTCTGTAGGAGGGGGTCATGTTGCCCACGGCTATGGAGTGAAGCATTGTCGCCATGCATATGACGGTGGTTGCCTCCCTTATCTGCGCCCTCATGGCGTCCTGGGCGCCGCAGACGTCGGTATATACCGGGGGAAGGGGTCCGTCGTCCCTGATGGAGCCGGCCAGCACGTAGGGCACCCCGTATTTCTCACAGGAATATATGATGCCGCTGTCTATGCCCTCGCTTTTAATGAATTCCGCTATGCTCCCGCAGGCCCTGGCCCTATTGATGGTATCCAGGTGGTTGTAGTGGCCGCCGGGGACGCTCTCTCTGGTATATATGTCCTGTCCCAGGGCAGTCCCCAGGTAGGCACCCTCCAGATCGTGGGTCGCGAGGGCGTTGCCGGCCAGCACGGCATGGACGTAGCCCGCCGCGATCAGAGATGAAAAGGCGCTCCTGGCCCCGCTGTCGAAGCTGAAGGCTGGCCCCATGACCCAGACTATTTTGCCCTTCTCCCTGTCGTGGCGCAGTATCTCGCAGAGCTCGTCGTAATCCCTTGAAAACGAGGTCTCGCGGGACCTGCCCCTGCGGAAGGAGAACACATCTTCTCCCCTGCGCGCGTCACCTTCGAAGCCGTCGGGGTGGACGAATATGCCCTCTTCGCAGTTCTCGCTCCTGCCGCAGACCGCAAGATCTCCCTTCCTGAGCAGCCTGAGCTCTCTTACCTTTATGACCCCGTCCTCAAAGACCGGCACGCAGTCCATGCGGCTCTCTTCGGCGAGGAGCCAGCTGCCGTCTATCTTGAAGTACTCGGGGAATATGCTCATGGTGTGGAAGTTATCCGGCGCAACGCCGTCTTTCGGAGAGGGGCGGAGCAGGGCGTCGGGGGCATTTCGGAATCGTTCTTCGCTGAAGTCGGGGGCAATGTATCTTTCGAGGGTGAGGGACATGGTATCACTCTTTCGCCGCAGCTCTCATGCCGCAGTCTTTCTATCAGTATATGCGATGGTTTATTTCAGTTCTTCGCTGTTTATGAGCTTTATGCCCTTCTCTTTAAGGAGGGAGGCGAAGACTCCGTCTCCTTCGGTGAGAGTGCCGCTGAAGCTGCCGTCGTACACCCGGCCTATGCCGCAGGAGGGGCTTTTGCTTTTGAGGACCGCGGCTTCTGCGCCGTTTGCCAGAAGCTCCCTAAGAGCCAGTCCGGCTCCTTTTTCGTACTCCGGGGTCACATCGAGGAAGCACGCTCCGCCTTCGGGGCCCGGGATCTTCCTTTCGAGGCTTCCTTCGGGCATTCCGGCGGTAAAGCTGCCGCTCAGCTTCATGATCACCCTGCCTTCTCTTATCTCGGAAGGGTCTCTGGGGGTGGGAAGGCCGCCCAGCTGCTCGGGGCATAAGGGGACGGGATAATAATCTTTGAGTATACTGCCGGGGCCTTTGAGGGGTTTTGAGGCTCCGTCGTAGCGGCACGGTTCGCCCGTAAGGCAGCGGCTCAGGGCGAGAGCAGGCTTAAAGCCTTTGCCTTCAGGGCCTTCGGGGCTTCCCTTAAGGTAGATGTATGCCAGCATGCGGTCCCTTTCGCCGCTCCTCCTCCAGGAGTAGTAGCGCTCTTTACCGCAGCAGGTGCATTCCTTTGACGCTTCGGCGTCTTCGACCCCGCAGAGGCTTAAGATCTCAAGGTTTATGCCCTTCAGATCGAGGGTGAAGCTGCCGTCCGGCCGCCGGTACATGAAGTCTTCCGCCCAGGGATACTTGTCGAGGAAGAGGCCGTAGCAGTCCTCCTTCACCTCAAAGCAGCAGGCGTCGATGCCCGGGCCTATGCGGACCGTAAGATCGGCGGGATCCGTGCCGTAGAGTTTTTGCATCTTATATACCAGCTCCGCCGCTATGCCTGCCAGGGTGCCTCTCCAGCCGGCGTGGACGAGGCCTATGGCGCCCTTCTTTTTATCCCAGGCGAATATGGGAAGGCAGTCGCCGCAGGTCACGGTGAGGGCTATGCCGGGAACGTCGGTGACCGATCCGTCGTGATCCTCATATATCACAAGGCCTTTCCCCAGAGTCTCTCTTCCGGCCTCCGCGATATCGGTGCCGTGGACAAGATGGGGCCAGATGACGGCTCCCCCGAAGCTATCGGCCTGCCGGGCAAGAGCCGCCCTTCTTTCGGCCGCAGTGGTGATCCTGGTGGTGAAGGATGCGAAGACCCTCTCGTCTTCATATATGCAAGTCTCGAAGGGTATCACGTTATCCTCCTTTCCGCATCGCCCTAAAAAGAACAAAACGCGGCCGCAAATAACGGCCGCGCCATTTCACTGCTTTATAACGCCCATGTCGGCCCTGTTGAGAAGCTCCATGAGACCGGCGTAAAAGCTTTCGGGCTCTTCTTCATCCTCAAGCTCCGCCTCCGCCTTAAGGCTCAGAGAGTCTTTATCAAGCATTATCGAGCGCAGTCTCACCCTTCCGCCCAGGGCTTCCTTTGCCCCGGCGCAGAAAGACATGACGTCGGCCGCGTCGTCGCAGGCAAAATCGATATCCCCGGCGTAGGAGAACATCACGGGCAAAGCTCCAGTGCCGTTCCCGGGGAAAGCTGTGATCTCAAGGCTTTTGCCCCTGGTCCTGTAGCTTATGGGAAGGCCCTTCTGCCGCATTGCCGAGACCTTTTCCTTAAGCTCCGCGTAATCAGAGGCGCTTATGACCATTACGGCCTTTACATCGTCGCCTTTTACGGAGGACAGCTGTATGCCGGGCGCTCCCGCGGGCGGGCGGTTCATTTTTTTTGCGATCTCAAAGCTTATGGTCTTCATTTATCAGGGCTTTGCCGCGGTGATCTCACCGGAAGCGGGAGCATCTTCCGCGGTCTTTTCGGGCCTCTGGTACTCAAAGCCGGGCAGCACCTTCACCTCGGTCTCGGGCAGGGTGTTGCCCTTTTCATCCTTCTTCTCCTCGTAGGGAGCGGTGTTCAGGTACTGCTCGCCGATAAGGGCGGTCATGGCGTCGAGAGCGCCTTTGGCCCTTGAGGCGTGGCCGGTCCTCACAAGCATCTCGTTCTTTTCAAAGCCTTCGACCAGGGGTATGACGCCGTAATTGTAGGTTCCGTCGCTCCTCTTCTCCCTGTCTACCCAGAGGGGGATGAAGGAGGTGCGGTCGATGGTGAAGCTCTTGTCGTCCAGGCAGAAGGTGATGTCAACGCAGGCTATGAGCTCCTGCTCGGTGCGGGCTGCGGCGTTGGCCCCGTAGGTGCCGCTCAGGGTCTCGGAGCGCTGGTTGGACACGAAATTGCCCAGCGAATAGAAGACGGGTACGGTCTTCGTCACGTTTCCCGCGGCGTCGGTCACCTCGACCATGTCTATCTCCTGGGGCACGTGGGGGTGGGACCCGAAGATAATGTCGGCTCCGGCTTTTGCCATGGCCTTGCCCATGTAGCGCTGGAAAGCGTTGCCCGATTTCTGGTACTCCTCGCCCCAGTGCATGTAAAGTATGACTATTTCGGCTCCGTCTGCCCTGCAGGCGTCCATCTGCTGCTTGATGACGGCCAGATCTTTATCCAGGACCTCGTAGCTGTCCTGGGTGAAGCTGTTGATGACCTTTTCCGCAGCGGGGGTAAGGACGGCAGCGTTGATGGTCCTCTTGCCTCCGTTGCGCGGGGTCTCGTAGGTGTAGGCGACGAGACCGACCTTGATGCCCTTGACGTCCATTATCACGTAGCGCTTCTCGCCGTCGTGCTGGGAGCCTGCGACTATCATGCCGCAGTTCCTCAGGTGGTCTATGCTCCTCTCAAGGACGCTCAGGCCCTGGTCCATTATGTGGTTGTTGGAAAGAAGCCCAACGTCCACCCCCATGTCGGCGATGTTCCGGGCCAGTATGTCGGGGGCGTTGAAGCTGGGGTAGCCCTTGTAGGGGCCGGAACCCTTGAAGGTGGTCTCGATGTTGGCGATGGAAAGATCCGCATCGCCCACGTAGGGAGCCGCATACTGCAGGTGTCCCGCGAAATCGTATTCGCCGCTTGCCTTGATGTAAGCTCCGTCCACCTGGGATTTGTGCGCCATCACGTCGCCTATGCAGCGTATGGACAGGGTCTCGTACCGAGGCTCCGGTTCGGGCTCGGGCTCAGCGGGCTTTACAGGCTCCTTGGGCTCGGTCTTCTTGGGAGTATCGACCTTCTCGTCGGGAGCCTTATCCCTGGGGTCTCCGCTCATCTTGGGGTTCTCTCCCCTCTCCGAAGCGTAGACCTCGGCGCCGCTCTTCTTAAATTTCGCGGTCCAGCCGGGGAAGACCAAAAGCGACAGCAGGAACAGGACCGCGATCAGAAGGACCACGGCCTTGCACTGATTGAGAAACTTCTGTACAGTGTACTTTCTTCTCCTTTGGACCTTCCTTATTTGCGCCCTTCTTCTGAGGGTCTCTTCGTCAAGTTTTCTGTTTTCCTGTGACATTACCTGAAATCATCCATGCTGAACATGTTGGTTGCTTCTACCTTCGCTACTTCGTCGCCGAAGACGTCCTTCAGATAGTTCTCAATACCGTAGCCAACGGTCATCTGGGGGTGCGGTCAGCCGGCGCAGTGGCCCTGAAGCTCCACCAGGACCACCTTGTCTTCGGTGTAATCAACGAACTTGACGTCTCCCCCGTCTCTCTGAAGGAAAGGCCTTACCTGTTCAAGTGCCTCAATGATCTTTTCTCTCATTGTTTCGCTCCTTTTGAATTATTAAAACTTTGGTTTATCTTGTATTTCATCAGTCGCCCCACTGGGGAACGACCATGTAAACGGTATCATGACCTTTGGAGCTCACCCGCTTCACCGGGACTTCCTTTATGGGATCGCCCTTGGAATTGAGGCTTATGCTGCCTCCGGCGCCCTCAAGCTTGTACACATTGTACAGCCTTTTGGCTATGGATGCGGTATCGGTGCTGCTTTCTGCCGCTTTTATGCCCTCCAGGGCCAGCAGGTAGGCGTCAAAGCCCAGCACGGCGCTTTCGGGTATCTCGGCCTCTTCTCCGTACTCTTCGGCAAAGGCCTTTCGGAAGAGCTTTGCCATGGGAGTATCGACGCTCTCAAGATCGACCGACGACACGTAGCAGACCCCGTCCAGCCAGCGGACCTTTGAAGAGGAGTAGTCGGGTACGGCCTCCTCGATATTCTCCCAGCTGCTTCCCCCTATCCAGGTGAAGCCGTACTCCGCCTCGCCCGCCTGCTTTATGACAGGACAGGCGCTCTCCGGGTCGGTTGGGAAATACACCACCCCGCTGCTCACGGTGGAAAGGTCGAAGAGATAAGGGCCGAAGTCTTCAGTGCCCTCGGGATACTCGACCACAGTCACAGAAAACTCGCTGCCCGTGCAGGATCTCATACGGGCCTTGAAGGTGTCGATGAGGGCCTGGGCGAAGTCGTCGCCCTCGCGCTTGAGCACCGCGGCCTGAGAGGCTCCCAGATGGTAATAGGCGAAGCGGGCCGCCGCATCACCCTCGTATGACTCGATATTGCAGACTCTGAAGTAGTAGTGGTTGGTATCGGTGATTATGGGGTTGGTGCAGGTGACGCCTATGGCGGGAATGCCGGCTTCAGCGACGGCGTCGCTGGCGGCAAGGCTTAAAGTGCTCCTGCAGCTTCCAAGTATGACCGAGACGCCCTGTTCTGAGAGCTCTTTGACGGCATCCGGACAGGCTTCGACCTCCGAACGGTTGTCCGCGTATACCAGCTCTACCGGGGTGTCAAGTACCTCGGGAAAGAGTTTGTTCGCCAGCTTTATGCCTGCGATCTCGCCCTCGGCGTCGGCTGCGTAGCTTCCGCTCAGAGGCTCGAAGACCCCGATCTTTACGGTGTTCACCTCGGCGGCAGGGTCTTCTTCCTTTGCGAAGAAGGTGTTATAGAAGTTGTCATAGGTCTCGCAGCCGCAGAGCAGCATTACAGTGCAGAGAAACAGCGAAACAGCCTTGGCGGTCTTTCTCATGGGCGGGGCGCTACCAGCGCTTTATCTTTCTCGTGGTGGTCTTGGCGAACTCCGTATCCCTCACCGTGAAGGCTTTGACCCTCTTGTACGAGGGCATGGAGTCGTTGCATTTTTCAATCTCGGAGTGAAGCAGCTCCTTAAGCAGCTCTTCGTTTACGGCTCCCGCAGCGGCCGCGGCGTCGAAGTCGGGGAAGATCTCGGCGCTGACAGTCAGATCGCCGCTCTTCTCGTCGGTCTTACCGCTGACCACCACCTCTTTCACATAGGGGCTCTTCGACAGATAATACTCCACCTCTTCGGGGAAGACATTCTTGCCGTTCTTGGTCACTATGACGTTCTTCTTGCGGCCGGTGATGTAGACGTAGCCCGAAGCGTCGACATAGCCGTAGTCTCCGGTCCTGAGCCAGCCGTCGCTGCTCAAGACCTTCGCGGTCTCTTCGGGGTCTTTATAGTAGCCCAGCATGACTGATTCGCTGCGGACGACTATCTCGCCGACCCCAGCTTCGTCGGGCTCGTCTATATAAAGCTCGGTGCCCGGCAGGGGAAGCCCCGCGGAAGCGGCCTTTACGGCGTAGTCGGGATTCAAGGCGATTATGGGGGAGCACTCGGTCATGCCGTAGCCCTGGACCATGCGGAAGCCCATGGCGTTGAAATCGCTGATCACGTCGGAATCTATGGCTGCCGCTCCCGCTATCATGAGCTGAAGCTTTCCGCCGAAGGCCTCGTGGACCGCCTTGAACATCCTGGCGGTGCGCTTGGCCAGCTTTTTGTCGATGATGCCTATCCTCGAGACGTTCTTTATCATCCTGACGAGGGCCTTCATGGCGTCGGCCTTGCCCTCTTTTTCGGCCTTCTTCCAGACCTTGCCGTGCATATTCTCGAAGATCAGGGGCACCGCTATCATGTAAGTGGTTCCGGCTTCGCCCATATTTTTCACTATGTGCTTTAAGCCTTCGCAGAAGGCCAGGGTGCCGCCCTGGTAGATGGAGCCCAGCACATTGGCCGAGAACTCGTAGGTGTGGTGCATAGGCAGTATGGAAAGGCCTACCTTGGGGCCGTTAAGGCGGTCGAGGTCAACGTAGACGGCGGTCGCCAGCACGTTGCTGCAGAGGTTCCTGTGGCTGAGCATGACGCCCTTGGCGAGGCCGGTGGTGCCTGAGGTAAAGAGGAGTATCCTCATCTCATCCCGGTCTATGGGCAGCCTGTCGTATCTGCGGGTGCCGGCGGCTCTCAGCTTTCTGCCCTTCTCGATGAGTGTGTTGAGGTGGAGGACCTCCAGGTCGACCGGGGGCTTTTCCATGCTTATGAGCCTGATGGAGGAGACGTCGGTCCCTTCGCTTTCGAGGATGTTCAGGGCCTCCCTCAGCCTCCCCGCGACCTTGGACGAATAGGTGATGCCGGTGAGCTCGGCCCTTTTGATCAGGGCGGCGATCTCCTGGGGAGGGAGCTCCTTGTCCAGGGGAACTATGACTCCCAGGCCGCAGGCGACGGCCAGGTAGGTGACTATCCACTCGTAGCGGTTCTCGCCTATGACCGCCATGCGGCAGCCCGAAAAACCGGCGTCTATGAGGGCCGTGCCCAGACAGTAGACGTCGTTCCTGAACTGCTCGAATGAAATTTCAAGGTAGGGACCGCCGGGCTTCTCCTTGTACAGGTAAGCCGCCTGCTCTCCGTACTTGTCGGCGGAGGCGTTGATCATGTCCCTGAGGTTTTCTATAGCTGCCAAGTCTTCCTCACTTATATCTCCGTACGCAGGGTTTGGGGCCCGCGATTTGCCGCATTACCAAAAAGGCCTTTTATCAAGCCTGACCCATTATAGCAGAGAAGACAAGCAAGCGCAAGAGCCGGCCTCCCGGCTGCGGCGCGTTCCGCCGCGGGATCGCAGCTGGCGCTCTACCATCCCCGCCCTTTACTTTTCTCCGGATTCGTTATAAGATAATTTGAATAATTATCTTCGCATGTGAAAGGGCCGGCTGTATCCGCCAGATGATATTCAATTCCGGAAAAAAAGGACTTAACATAAAGAGCCACAAGACGACCGAAGGCATGTCGGTCATGCCCGTGACCCTGCCCGACCTGGTGCGCATACCCATGACCCAGGGCAGAGTCCCCGCCTGCCGCCCCGTCGTGAAGCCGGGCGACAGGGTCTTCGTCGGAATGCTCATAGGAACCTGCGGCGAACCGGGCGGAGTCCCCGTCCACAGCAGCGTTTCGGGCTCAGTCGTCTCCATCGAGGAACTGCCCTCCCAGCTGGGAGGCAGCGATCTTCACGTGGTCATTAAGACCGACGGAAGGCAGACCAAAGACGAAAGCGTCAAGGCTCCGGTGATCGAAAGCAGGGAGGATCTCCTAAAAGCGGTGAGAAACTGCGGCCTTGTGGATCTGGACGGAAGCGGTGTCTCGGCGGAAATCCGGATGAGCCCGGGTGAAGGGAAGATAAACACCCTGATAGTCAACGGCACCGAGTGCGAGCCCTTCGTGACCTCTGACCACATCAACATGAGCGCCTATCCCAGAGACGTGGCGGCCGGCGCCCTCGAGATACAAAAGCGCCTCGGGATAGAAAAAGCCGTCATCGCCGTAAGAGAAGACGACGGCGCGGCTCCCGCCCTTGAGGGATTCTGCGAAGGCCTTGAAAACACAAGGGTAATGACCCTTCCCGGCCTCTACCCCGCAGGCGAAGAGACCCTACTAATAAGGGAGGTCTGCGGCATAAAGCCGGCCCCGAAGGCCCTCCCCCGTGACATCGGAGTGCTTGTCCTGAATGTCAGCACCCTGATCAAGCTTCAGCAGTACCTGATCACCGGCATGCCCCTGGTGTCCCGCACGGTCACCGTCGACGGAGACGCCCTCGAAAAGCCCATGAATCTGGAGGTCCCCATCGGCACCCCCGTCGAAGAGGTCCTTAAGTTCTGCGGAGCCGACTTTTCAGCAGTCAGAAAAATAATAGCGGGAGGCCCCATGACCGGCTATGCTCTGCCCTCGGCCTCCTTTCATACCATAAAGACCAACAACGCCCTGCTGTGCTTTTCCGCCTACAGGGCCGAAAGGGACAGAGAGACCGCCTGCTTCAACTGCGGGCGCTGCATGGAGAGCTGCCCCGAGGGCCTTCTGCCCTCCCTGCTCTTCGACGCCTGGAGAAAGAGAGATGAGGCGGTCTTAAAGCGGGGCTTTCTTTCGTCCTGCACCCTCTGCGGCTGCTGCAGCTACGTCTGCCCGCAAGAAAGCAGCTGAGCTTTGAGCTGGGCCTTGCCCAAAGCTGGCTCAAAAAGAAAGAGAACGCGGAAGGAGGAAACGATGAGCGCTGAAAAGATGCTCGCGGTCTCTCCCGCGCCCCATATAAACGCCAGAAAAGACACCGCTTCGATCATGAGGGACGTGCTCATAGCCCTGATCCCCGCACAGGCCTGGGCCGTATACATCTTCGGCCCCTCCTGCCTCATGGTCACCGCCCTGAGCATCGCCTTCTGCGTGATATTCGAGTGGGGCTGCCGAAGGGCCCTGAGAAAGCCGCAGACCATAGGAGATCTCAGCGCAGCCGTCACAGGGGCGATACTCGCCATGGGCCTTCCCCCTTCCACCCCCTGGTGGATGATAATGACGGGAGCCTTCGCCGCCATAGTAGTGACCAAGCAGATCTTCGGAGGCCTTGGCAGGAACTTCGCCAACCCCGCCCTGGTGGGCAGGGCCATGCTTTTCTACAGCTACCAGTCCGAGATGCAGCGCTTTATCGTGACCTCGCGCATGTCCCGGATCACCATAGCGGCGGCGGGCGGTCCGGCGGCCCTGATGGGAGCCGACGCGGTGAGCGGGGCTACTCCCCTTGCCCTCTTCTCCAACGCCAGAAGCCTGCCCTCAAACCTTGAGATGTTCCTGGGCCTGGTCAACGGGTCCATGGGAGAGATAAGCGCCCTGGCCCTGATACTGGGCGGCGTATACCTCTGCGCCAGAAAAGTGATAAGCCCCGTCATCCCCCTGTCCTATGCCCTCACCGTAATGGCCGCGGCAAAGGCCATGGGCTTTGACCCCGTCTTCCACGTCTGCGCGGGAGGAGTCATGCTGGCCGCCGTCTTCATGGCGACGGATCCCGTGACGAGCCCCGTGCTTAAAAGCGGCAAGCTCATCTACGGCATAGGCTGCGGCTTTCTTACCATGTATCTGAGGACCTACACCTCTTACCCCGAGGGAATAACCTCTGCCATGCTGCTGATGAACGTCCTTGCTCCCCAGATAGACAGGCTGACCGTAGGGCTGCGCCTTAAGAGAGCTGCCGGAAGGGAGAAGAGCAATGGCTAAAGAAAAAAGCGCCCTCTCGTCGGCGGCGGTGCTCTGCTCCATAGTTCTGGTAGCCTGCATGCTCATGACCCTGTGCTACCAGGCGACCGGAGAGCGCATAGAAGAAAACAGGCTCCGCAGGGAGCAGGCCGTCATGCTCGGCCTCCTTCCCGGGGCCGACAGCTTCGCGCCCCTCAAAGCCAACCTGGTCGAGGGAGTCAGCGAGATATACGAAGCCTCCAACAAGGCCGGCTGGGTGGTCATAAGCAGCGCCAACGGCTACCAGGGAAAGATCACGGTCATGACCGCGATCGACGCCTCCGGCAAGATCAGCGGAGTCAAAATACTGGATATAAGCGATGAAAACGCCGGCCTGGCCGCGAGAGTCAACCAGAACTCCTACCTGGGTCAGTACGTCGGAGCCTCGAGCATAAGCTCCTCCGCCGCAAGATCCGGCGCCAAGCGCATAGACGCGGTGAGCGGGGCCACCTCCAGCTCTGCCGCGGTCTTCAGCTGCGTAAGCCTTGCCCTCATGCAGGTCCACGAAACGGAGGGCGGAGACATATAAATGGGTCCGAAAAACGGAAAAGAAATACTGCTTAACGGCTTCATATACGAGAATCCCCTGCTGATAGCGGCTCTTGGGATATGCCCCGCTCTGGCGGTCACCTCTCAGGCGGGCACGGGCCTTGCCATGGGCCTTTCGGTCCTCTTCGTTTCGGTGTGCTCGAACCTGATGATATCGGCCCTGAAGAGGGTAATACCCCGCAGGGTCAGGATACCCTGCTACATGGTCATCATAGCGTCCTTCGTCACCATCGCAAGGACCATGATCACCGCCTACGCCCCGGGTCTCGAAAACAGCCTGGGCATATACCTGCCGCTGATGGTGGTCAACTGCGCCATCTTCGGAAGGGCTGAGGCTTTCGCCAGCAGGAACAGCATGATACGCTCGGTGCTCGACGGTATGGGGACCGGCCTTGGCTACACCCTGGCCCTGACCCTCATGGGCGTCGTGAGAGAAGCGCTGGGATCGGGCACGGTCTTCGGGCTCCCCCTCGGCATACCCGGAGCGATCCCCGTCACCCTCTTCCTCTTCGCGCCGGGAGGCCTCTTCACCCTGGGCTGCCTCATGGCCGCGGCGAGAAAGGTCATAAAAACCGGCTCCAAGACCTCAAACCGCAGAAAATGCGCGGGCTGCCCCGCTTCGGAAGCCTGCCCGATGAGCGGGAAGGGAGGCTGCGAGAGATGAGAGACTT
>JAEEGL014677692.1_pt1 | contig 13802 bp, 13 predicted proteins | sample 9134231 | NCBI WGS metagenome assembly JAEEGL01 (sample SAMN16246548, study PRJNA631951) | gut metagenome | biome: gut microbiome; feature: rumen; material: fiber-attached | host: Bos | place: Iran: Karaj | collected 2018-10 | reverse complement strand
GAGACAGCTAAAGAGATGGCAAAAGATCCCGAAATGCAAGAATTTGCTAAAGAAGAAATCTCTAATTTAAACAAACAGATTGAAGATATGGAAAAAGAACTTGAAGTATTATTATTACCACATGATCCTAATGATGAAAAAAATGTTATTGTCGAAATTCGTGGCGCTGCCGGTGGTGATGAAGCAAATATATTTGCTGGCGATTTATTTGATATGTATACTCATTATATTAATCAGTTTGGTTGGAAAATCGAAGTATTAAATGAAGAACCAGGTACCGCTGGTGGCTTCTCTCAGATCGAATTTATGATTAAAGGTGAAGGTGCATATTCAAAATTAAAATACGAGTCAGGCGCTCATCGAGTACAAAGAGTACCAGAAACGGAATCGCAGGGTAGAGTACATACCTCAACTGCAACTGTCTTAGTTATGCCTGAAGCCGAAGAATTTGACTATGAATTAGATGAATCAGAAGTAAGAATCGATATAACTAGAGCAAGTGGAAATGGTGGCCAAGGTGTTAATACTACAGACTCTGCTGTTAGACTTACCCATATTCCAACTGGCATTATCGTTTATTCACAAACAGAACGTAGCCAAATTAAAAATAAAGAAAAGGCCTTCAAAATTTTAAAAACAAGATTATATGATTTAAAATTAAGAGAACAAGAAGCTGCCAATGCTGCTGAAAGAAAAAGTAAAATTGGTACTGGTGATAGATCAGAAAAAATAAGAACATATAACTATCCACAAAACAGAGTAACTGATCATCGTATTGGTTTTACATCTATGAATCTAGATAGAATTATGACTGGTGACTTAGGAGTAATTATTGAAGCCTTAATAGCTGAAAATCAAAGATTAGAGTTAGAAAATCATGAAGTATAGAGAAAGTGATATTGAATATTTAAATAAGTACATCAAGGAAAATAACCTTGATGATATTTATTATCATAGATGTTTAAGTGAATTAGAAAAAGGTAGGCCTATCCAATATATTATTGGTGAAGTAAACTTTTATGGCTATAATTTTAAAGTAAACGAAAATGTTTTAATACCACGATTTGAAACTGAACTACTTGTTGATAAAACCATAAAAAAGATAAAAAAATTATTTGTCAACAAAACTGTTGATATAGTAGATTTAGGCACTGGTAGTGGTTGTATTGCTATAACTTTAAAAAAAGAGCTAGATTGTAATGTCGATGCTATTGATATATCAAAAGAAGCTCTTGAAGTAGCAAAAGAAAATGCAGATAATAATGATGTAAATATTAGTTTTATTAATAAAGACATGACAAAATATACCGATAAACAATATGATGTAATTATTTCTAATCCTCCATATATATCACATAATGAAAAAATAATGGATATTGTTAAAAAAAATGAACCTAATATCGCATTATATGCTGATAATGATGGATTATACTATTATGAAAAGATAATTGAGAACATACCTAAAATAACCAAAGATAAATATTTAATATGTTTTGAAATTGGATCAAGCCAAGGAACAACCATTGTTGATATAGCCAAAAAAATTTTAAAAGATGTGGGCATTTCTGTTGAAAAAGATTATGCTGGATTAGATAGATTCATCTTTATAACTAACATTAAGGAATAAATTATTCCTTTTTTGTTTAAAAAAATAATAACTATAACAATATATTACTAGGTGATTATATGAAAAGAAAAATATTTCTTGTATTGTTTATCTTAGTAATATTATATGTTTATAAAACAACTGAACAAAATGTTTTTATTCCAGACAAAGCCATTAGATTAAGAGTTATTCCCAATAGTAATAGTCCAGAAGATATTAACATCAAAGAAAAAGTAAAAAAATATCTAGAAACTGACATTTATACTTTAACTAAAGATACCACTAATATTGAAGATGCTAGAACAATTATATCGGATAATATTTCTACTATTGAAGAAAATATTGGTAATATATTTACTGATAATAAATACACTCTTCCATATAAAGTAAATTATGGAGTAAACTATTTTCCAGAAAAAAAATATAAAGGTCTAACTTATGCCGAAGGATATTATGAATCACTAGTTATCTCAATTGGCGAAGCAAACGGAGACAATTGGTGGTGTGTTTTGTTTCCCAACTTCTGTTTAGTAGACGCAAAAGAGAACCATGAATATAAATCATACATTAAAGAATTAATTAGTAAATATTCTAAAAAATAATTAAGAAGAGTAATATTAAATAGGTGATATTATGTCTTCTTTTTTTACTGTTTTATTAATTGGTATTAGTTTAAGTATGGATGCTTTTTCACTAGCACTGGTATATGGTATGATAGGAATGACCAATAAGAAAAAAATAGCATTATCATTAATAGTTGGAGCATATCATTTTATCATGCCATTAATTGGCCTTTTACTAGGAGAATTTATTGATAATATTAGTTTTATTAATCTTCATATAATCGCATCAATAATTTTAATATATATAGGTATCGATTTAATAATATCCAATTTTAAAGAAGAAGACACTTTATCAATTAGTAAAACAGGTTTATTAATGTTTGGATTATCCGTATCTATTGATAGTTTAACTGTAGGAATAGGACTAAAGGCTATAACCAATAGTTATTTATTATCATCTATTATTTTTTCAATATGTAGTTGTCTATTTACTTATTTAGGATTAATATTAGGAAATATAATAGGAAATAGAATTGGAACATACTCCAAAATAGTAGGTGGTATTATCTTGATAATCATTGCAATTCTTATGTTTGTTAAGTAAAAATATTGACAAACCATATATTTCATGATAAAATTACAAACGTACTGGCGGAATTGGTGAAGTGGTTAACACATTGGATTGTGGTTCCAACATGCGTGGGTTCGATTCCCACATTCCGTCCCAGTTTTTTTTGCCCAAAAATCAATTTCCTAGGAAATTGATTTTTATATAAAATATTGAAAAGTTAGATTAATTATTGTAAAATATTAATGTAGTATTTGATTGGGGGAAAATATGAAAGAAAAATTATTAAGACTTAAAACAAAAATTCAAAATGGGACTGTTAATGAGAGTGAAAAGGAAGAATTAGCTGCATTTTTAAGGAATCCAAGATTAGAAACTGATGAGTATTATACATTAGATAATCCTACTGGATATGCAAGTATAGATAGGCCACAAAAGAAATATTACAAAAAAGGTGTTTTGGAAGCTGAATATCCTAAAATGAAAATGTATGATTATCTTTATTTAAGAAGAAAAAAACATTTAAATTTTACTGCATTAAATTATTACGGTAGAAAAATAACTTATGATGAGATGTTTGATAAAATTGAAGAAGTAGCAAAAGCCTTTAAGCAAAATGGCGTTAAAGAAGGAGATTATGTCGTAATAACAATGCCAACAACACCAGAGTCAGTATATATGTTGTTTGCATTAAATAGAATTGGTGCAGTTGCTGTTGAGATTGATCCAAGGACTAGCAAAGAGGATTTAGAAACTACTATTATCGAATCAAAGGCAAAATTTATTGTTGCAATGGAAGATTTATCACCTATGATATGCAATATGTTAAACTCAAATGTCAGAATAGCAAATCAGGTAAATAAAGCAATGTTAGTTTCGCCAACAATTTCCTTACCATTTGGGTTAAATATTGCATCTAATGCAAAAGATAATATTGAAAGAGCAAAAGGAAAAAAACCCAAAATTGTTACTGGTGAAAAATATATAAGTTGGCATGATTTTGTAAGATCAGGAAGAGGCTATAATGGTTTAATTGATTCCCAATATAAAGAAAATGATGTAGTTGAAATCATCTATTCCAGTGGAACAACAAATTCACCAAAGCCAATAGAATACACAAATGAAACGTTTACTGCTATGGTAAGACAAGTAGAATTAAGTGATACAGTATATAAAGAAAGAGATAAAAATTTGGATATTATTCCTATGTTTTTAGGATTTGGTTCTAATAATGGGCTTTATGTCTTATTATGTTTCGGCCTAGAAGATATTTTAATACCAACGCCTGTAATAGAAACATTACCGCAACTAATAAGAAAATATAAACCCAATCATATGTTAGGAGCTCCAATTCATATGAAAGTATTACTAAATTATTTAAAAAATGATGGAAGAGGACTAGAAGATTTATCATTTATTAAGTCTCTTATTTGTGGAAGTGCCCATTTAGCAACAACCATTCAATATGAATTAGATGATGAACTAATGAAAAGGAAAAGTAAAAGTAAAGTAGGACCAGGATATGGTCAAAATGAAGGCGGACCTACATTGAGTTTTTCTCCTCATGCATTTCGTGAAGAAAGAAGACCTAATTGCTCTGGACTTCCTTTACCTGGCACGATTATTTCAATATTTGATCCACAGACTGATGAAGAACTTAAGTATGGTATGGATTTAGAAGGAGAAATAAGATATAAAACACCTTGCTCTATGAAAGGATATGCTTTTGACAAAAAAAAGTTAACAGAAAAATACTATAAAAATGGTTGGTGCTGTTCCGGAGATTTAGGTAAAATCGATGCAGATGGAGGATTATATATTACTGGTAGAATTACAAGACAAATATCTAGAAGTGGCTTTAAATTTTCTCCAATGGAAATAGAAGAATTTGTTTTAAAACATATTCCTGCAATAGAAAGTTGCGCTTTAGTCGGTGTTCCTGACGATATGCAAGAAAATCTACCTGTATTATACTATACAATTAAAGAAGAACAGTGTGAAAATGCTGGAATAATTAGAGAAGAATTAATTGCTTTATGTAGTTCATTAAAAGAATATAAAATTCCGTATGATTATATTGAAATTGATAAATTACCAGTTACTAAAAATTTAAAAGTTGATTTTAAAACACTTGAAAAACAAGCAGAAAAAGATCTAACAATACTATCTAAGAAAAGAGTTTTATCAAATAATTAAAAAAATGCAAATGTATACTAACAATTTGCTTTTTTTATGCTATAATTAGTATATATTAAGGAGAATAGAAATGTTATTAGGGTTAGTATTTATTTTCACAAATTTAGTATATTGTTTAATAACCACAATTGTGTATCTATCTAAAAAAAGAATTAATAGTATAGAAACAAAAATATATAAAGTAATTATGTTTTCAACATTAGTTGCACTTGTATTAGAAATGTCATGTGGTGTCCTAATAAGGTACTATACAGATAGTCCATTGACTTATGTCATAAATAAAGCCCATATTGCTAATATGTGTTTCTGGATCACTATATTTAAAATTTATATTATTGTTGCTGGATATGATAATAAAAAATATGAAATGTTTTATGAAAATAACAAATATAAAATATACATTTACATTCTATTTATATCAATACTAGCATTTGTTTTGCCACTTGAATACTATAACGAAGGATCTGAAATATATACAACTGGTCTAGCACCTTCATTGATTGTTATACTAGGTGGCGTATATTTATTGATTGATATTTTCTTACTTATTTTTAATGCAAAAAAAATTAGAAAGAAAAAAATAATTCCAATGATTGCACTATTTGTTGGATTTGGCTTTATTATATTTTTAAGAAACATAAGCCCAGCGTTGGTATTCATGTCATCAGTTTTTACAATTGTTACTGTTTTAATGTATCATACAATAGAAAATCCAGATATGAAACTTCTTGAAGAATTGCATGATTCAAAAGAAATAAGTGATAATGCCAACGAAGAAAAAACGTTATTTATATATAATTTAACACAGGACATAAGAAACATAAGTGGTGCAATAGATGATGATGCTGATTACATTTTGGAAAGCAAAAATTGGGAACAAACCTATGAATGTGCAAGAAATATAAAATTCAATTCAGCAAAATTTACAACAATGACTAATGAAATATTAGACATATCACAAGTTGATTCAGCAAATATTAAAACGTATAATAATAAATACAATATCAAAAATATTTTGAAACAATTAGTAAATGTATATGGTGATTTGTGTGAAAATAAAAGCCTTAAATTTAGAACAAATATAGATCATGATGTTCCTGAATTATTGTATGGCGACGGAATAGGATTAAAAGATGTTTTAAATACTATCTTAAGTAACAGTGTTAAATATACAGAAAAAGGATTTGTTGAATTAAGTGTTAACGCAGTAATAAAAAACGATATTTGCAGATTAATAATTACTATTGAAGACTCTGGTATTGGAATTAAAAGTGAAGAAATAAACAATATTAAAGTTAGTGATAAATCTCTATCAAAAGCAAATAAACTACTAACATTAATGAATGGAACTATGTTAATTTCTTCGAATTATGGAGTTGGAACTAAAATTAAAATTATTTTAGACCAAAAAATAGAATTAGTTGAAGATCCTGAAGTATCAAAGTATGAAGATATAATGAAAGATATCAAAATATTAGCAGTTGATGATTCAGAAGCTGGTCTAAAAATAATTGAAAAATTATTAAAAAATAGTCAAGCAAAGTTGTTTAAGGCGAATACTGGCAAAGAATGTATTGATATAATTAAAACAACCAAATTTGATTTAATTTTACTGGATGAGGAATTGTCACAAATTACAGCTAATGAATTAATAGTGAAAATTAAAGCAATTAGAAACTTTGATATTCCTGTTGTATTGCTTACTAAAGATAATAGTTATGAATATAATGAAGAATATATTAAAAATGGTTTTGCTGGATATATTTTAAAACCATTAAAAAAAGAGGCGTTTATTAATAAAATAAATGAATTTACTAAAACTAAATAAATAACTTTACTAGAAATAATTTTAAATTTTGATTGGAGTGATGTAATGATTAAACTTGAACAATATAGGGATATTTGGTTAGCCGAAAAAATGGATGAAGTAATTGGCTTTTATCCTAGAGAATTTTACCCTCTAGATAATTTTTCTTCCTTTAAAGTAGAGTGGAATGGATATTTATATTCATCATTAGAAGAAGCATATCAAGCAGCTAGTTTTATGGGAAGTAGTGAAGAATTAGTTGAAAAAATTAAACATTCACATTCAGCCGACGAAGCTCAAAGAATAGCTTATGCTAATAGAGATAAGCAAAGGGCAGATTGGAATGAAGTAAAACTTAGCATAATGGAAGAATTATTAAGATTAAAGATAGAACAAAATCCATATGTAAAAAAGAAATTATTACAGACTAAAGATTATATAATTGTTGAAGATTCCCCAAAAGATTCATTTTGGGGATGGGGACCAAACAGAGATGGTGAGAACAATTTAGGCAAACTATGGATGAAACTTAGATATGAAATAATAAAAAAAGAAAAAAATCACTAAATTGATTTTACAAATTGGGGAACTTATGTTATTAAGAATCTAGGAAATGTTGTTTATTTGTTTTTTTGAGTGGGTGTTTTAAATATACTATTTAAGCGTCCCATTAAGTATATAATTGCTAACCTTATGGTTAGCATTTTTCTATTTATAAAAAAAAGAACACCTCAAGTGCTCTTAAAATAATTCTGAATGACTACCTGTTGCAACTAGTACTAAAACAAGTTCATTATCTATATACTGATAAACTAATAACCAGTCTGGCTCAATATGACATTCTCCACATTTTTTGTAGTGTTTACTATCAGTAAGCATATGATTTTTATATTTTTCCTCTAGTTCTAAACCGTTAGCTAATTTACTAACTACATATTTAAGTTTTTCTACATCCTTACCTTGTTTCTTAATTTTTTTATAATTTCTTTTAAAGTCATTCGTATATCTGATTTGATATTTAACTTTTGTTTTAAAATCAATCGTCACTATCTAAATCCTCAAATAATTCTTCAATAGAATTATAACTTTTGTATTTATCAGGATGTTTCATTATATAATCTACTTCTTTTAATGCCTTCTTTAATTCTTTACTAGGTTTAGGTTCTTCTATTTTAAAAGGAATACTAGAAGTCTTAACGCATTTTGTTAAAAACATATTGATTGCCGTACTCATATTTAAACCTAAATTTTTAAACAGCATATCGCTTTCTTGCTTTAATGTTGCATCAACTCTAACATTCAAATTAGTTGTATTAGGAATATTCTCCATACTATCCCTCCTCACAATATAATAATATAACACAATAAAATAATTGTCAACACAAAATCATTACATTGTCATTATATAATATGCTATGAAATATAATTAATAAACATATTATTTTTCTTTCAATACATCATTGATTATTTTTCTTATCTCTAAAATTCTTTTACTCATAAATTTAGGATGATCTTTGAACCACTTAATATTTAGTGGAGATGGATGTGGTAAAACCAATGCTAGTTTATTGTTAATATAATTATTTTTAAAAATTAATTCGTTAAAATTTTCATTTGGGAAAAACACTTTAGCAGATTTTGCACCTATAATAATATAAAGTTTATTATCAATGTACTCTAATTCTTTTTTTATCCAAGTATCATAACATACTTTTGGTGGTAATCTATCATAGCCATTTTTATCTTTACCTGGGTAGCAATGGGCTAGAGCAGTAATATAAAAGTTATTTGGATTATAAAAGATATCATCATTAACTTGATACCACTCATATTTTAATTTTTTCCCGCTTTGATCAGTAAAAGGCTTTAATGTTTTATGAACGGTAGCAGAAGGCGCTTGACTGATTTGAACAATTTTAGAATAAAGATTTCCTAAAATAATTGGATGGGGCTCAAATCCAAATTTGTTTTTACAAATTTCACATCTTTTTAATTCCATTATTAATTTTTCAAATTCTTTTTCCATTATTTATTCTGTACTCCTTAATATATTATATCATGATCACTATATACCTAAATAAGATGAATTTCATACTAAGTTGCTTTTTTTATGTAAAAAACTAGCTAAGCTAGTTTTTAAAATTCTTCAAATGTTCTACAATTTGGGTTAAATTCATACCATGAGAAGCCTTAACTAATATGGTATCACCAATATCAATTATATTATCTATTTCTTTTAACATGTCTTCATTATTATCATAGTGATAACTTTCAATACCATTGTCGTATGCAACACTATAAGTATGATATGCATTCTCTCCAACAGTAATTAAAACATCTATTTTATTATTGATAACACTTTTACCAATTTCTTTATGAATATCTTCGGCATAATTATCTAGTTCTAATATATCTCCAAAAACAAATACTTTTCTTCCGTTAACTTTTCCTAACATATCCAAAGCATTATTAACTGAATCAAGACTAGCATTATATGTATCATCAATAATACAATAATCTTTATGTTCGATTAATTCTAGTCTATGAGGAGTTAATTTAAAATTTTCCAATGCTTTAATTATCTTATCATTACTAATGCCTAGTTTTTTACCAACGGCATATGCAAATAATGCATTATAAACAAAAGCTTTGCTACCAACAGGTAATGAAACATATTCTTCTCCAATATAAAAGTTTGATGAGAAAACATTATCTTCAATATTCGTAGCCATATAATCACTTTTATTATCAATACCAATAGTAATTAAATTATCATATTTAACATTCTTAAGTAAATCATTATCATTGTTAATGATTAAAGTACCATTAGTCATACCATCAGTTACTTCCATCTTAGCTTTTAAAATATTTTCTCTACTCCCCAGATTACCAATGTGAGCTGTTCCGATATTTGTAATAATAGCCATAGTTGGTTTAGCAATATTAGATAATACATGAATCTCACCCATATGATTCATACCCATTTCAACAATTAATGCTTCATGATCTTTAAGTCCTAATATTGTAAGAGGAACGCCTATATGATTATTCATATTTCCTTTAGTACATAATGTCTTATATTGGCTATTAACAACCGTATATACAATATCTTTTACTGATGTTTTACCAACACTTCCCGTTACTGCAATAACCGGTATATTATATAAACTTCTCTTATATTTTGCTAATTTTTGAATAGCCTCAATGGAATCGTCTACTAAAATAATAGCTGTATCACCATAATCACCATCTAAAACATTCTCATCATCTATTATACAAGCAAGAGCTCCTTTTTTAACTGCATCTTTATAAAAAACATTTCCATTAAATGTTTCACCTTTAATACCAACGTAGATATCTCCTTTTTCAAGAGTTCTAGTATCTTTAGTAAAATTATGACATTCTAATTTCTCATTTCCACTAATTAATTTACCATCACAAATATTTACAATATCTTTTATATAAATCATCATAACACCTCTAATCATATTATATCATATTCTAGTAAAATAAAAAAACTAGTATTACTAGTATTAATTATATTTTGAATGATTAGACATAACGCATAACATATTAATAACAAAGTCTAATTCAGAATTTGATAAATAATTACAATACTGACTAATCTTCTTTATTTTCTTTAACTTAATTTCTTCTCCCTCTTTACCATCTAAATTAATTCCTAGCAAAGAATCTATACTCACATTAAACTCTTCAGCTAATCTTGCTAATACTTCAGCTGTTGGTAATGATTTATTTGTTTCAATTCGTGATAAGTAATTTCTATTTACTTGAAGTATCTTTGCCATCTCTTCTTGACTTATATTGTAGTTATATCTAATATTTTTAATTTTATTTCCCAAATCCATATATACCTCCACTTACAAAACAATTATAATAAAATCGTATATAATATTCCCCTCATTACCAAAATATTACCACAATTGGTAAAAATATTACCAAAAATTACCAAAAAAAATTTAAAATAATAAAACTAAAATCATTGAAAATTATTTATATTTGTAATATACTTGAGTTATGTATATAAATATAACTAACAAAAATAGACATTGAAAGAGGATTATATATGAGAAGTAGTAGATTATTAAAATATTTTGAAGAATATATTAAGAAAATAGACATGAATAATGCATGGGCTAAAGCTAAATATTTTCATTCATTAAAATCAATGGATACAGCTAGAAATCTTGCTAATGATTTAAATATTTTTTCTGAAGAAGAAATTGTTGTTATTGAGCTAATTGCTTTATTTCATGATATTGGAAATTTTAACGAGAAAGATTATAATCTTTTAGACAACAATGAAGAAGATATGACAATGAAATCTATTAATATTTTGTTTGATGAAGGGTTGATTCGAAAAATAACTGAAGATACTAAATATGACAATTTAATTAAATTAGCTATATTCTGTCACAACAAAGATGGCTTACCAAAAAATATTGATGAAAAAACAATATGTATTTGTAATATTATGAAAGATGTTTATCGTCTCGAAGAATTACGTATGGTTATTAATTATCCTTATATTGATAATCGTATAAATGATTATCCAACTAGTTTAGTCTATGATGACTTTAAACAATTTAAAGAAGTTAATGCTAAATTATCTGATAATAATGCTGATAATATTTTAATTGTATTATCAAAATTATTTGGTATAAATTATAAAGCTAGTTATTCTTTAGTGGGGGAAAAAGAATATATTGAAAAGATAATAGATTCTCTTGTTTTTGGAGATAAAAAAATTGAGAAATTTTTTAAACAAATTGAACTTGTCCTAAAAAGTTATTTAAATAAACAAATTAATTAATCTTGCAAAATAAAAATATTATGTTATAATACATACTGATTTAAAAACGAGGACCAAGAGGAGTAGAATAATTTATATTTAAAGAGAGTTAGTGTCTGGTGAAAACTAATAATATAATTATTTGAAGGTAGCTTGTGAGTTGAATATCTGAAGCAAAGTAAGATATGCCGTTAGCCAACGTTATTGGTAATGAGTGATAGACTAGTCTATAAGAAAGGTGGTACCACGTATTTATGCGCCCTTTTATTATAGACTTTTTCTTTTTTAGAAAGGGTGAAATTATGAATGCCTTTGATGAATATACAAATAAATTTGATATGAACGATAATAAATTATCATATAAGTATTATCATAGCTATCGGGTTATGAATAATATGATAGTTCTAGCTAAAAATATGAATTTATCATATTGTGATATTAAGTTAGCTAAATGTATTGGATTACTGCATGATATAGGCAGATTTGAACAATATAAAAGATACCATAGTTTTAATGATAAACTTTTAGATCATGGCGATTATGGTAGTAAAATTATAAAAGAAAAAAATATCTTAACTAAATTTGATATTAAAGAAAAAGATTATGAAATTGTTTATAAAACAATAAGAAATCATAATAAATATGAAATAGAACCTAATTTAACCAAAAGAGAATTGCTTTTTGCTAAAATGATAAGAGATGCCGATAAAATAGATATTTTATATGCCCTTAATAATTCAGAAATAAAAAGTATTATTTATGAAGATGATAGTGATATTAGAGACGAAATAAAACAGCAATTTTTTAACCATACGTTAGTAAAGAGAGATAACAAAATAACTACAAATGAAAATATCGTCGTAATATTCTCTTTCGTATATGATTTAAATTTTAATTTAAGCTTAGACTTAATAAAATATAAACAATACTATGAGAAAATATATGAAAGATTAATAGATAAAGATAAATTTAAAATATATATAGATTATGTGAAACAATATATTGATGAAAGGATTGATTAAGATGTTAGATAAAAAATATAATCATGAAATAGTTGAAAAAGATAAATATGAAAAATGGTTAGCTAAAGATTATTTTAAATGCGTAGAAGATTCTGATAAGAAACCTTATTGTATTGTATTACCACCACCTAATGTAACGGGAGTACTTCATTTAGGACATGCTTGGGATGTAACTTTACAAGATATTATTATTAGGTATAAAAAAATGGAAGGGTATGATACCTTCTGGTTACCAGGAATGGATCATGCAGCTATAGCAACTGAAGCTAAGGTTGTCAAAAGATTAAAAGATAAAGGCATTGATAAATATTCATATGGGAGAGATAAATTTCTTGAAGCATGTTGGGATTGGACTCATGAACATGGTGATATAATAAGAAAACAATGGGCAAAACTTGGTATTGCTCTGGATTACTCTAAAGAAAGATTTACTTTAGATGAGGGAATGTCTAAAGCTGTTAGAAAAGTATTTGTTGATTATTATAATGAAGGTTTAATATATCGTGGTGAAAAAATCATTAACTGGGATCCAGTTGCTAAAACTGCCTTATCGAATGAAGAAGTAGTTTATTCCGAAGAAAAAAGTGCTTTTTATCATATAAAATATATGTTAGAAAATTCAGACAAGTATATTGATGTTGCTACTACTAGACCTGAAACTCTTTTTGGTGATACTGCCGTTGCCGTTAATGAGTTAGATGATAGGTATAAAGAGTTTGTTGGTAAGAATGTTATTTTACCATTACTTAATAAACCTATTCCCGTTATTACAGATGAACATGCTGATATGACTAAAGGTACTGGAGCAGTAAAAATAACACCAGCTCATGATCCAAACGACTTCGAGGTTGGAAATAGACATAACTTAGAACGTGTTGTTATTATGAATGATGATGCCACCATGAATGAACTAACAGGCAAATACCAAGGTATGACTAGAGAAGAGTGCCGCGAAGCCGTAATTAAAGATCTCGAAGGACTTGGCTTATTAATTAAAATTGAGCCAATTGTTCATGAAGTAGGTCACTCCGAGAGAACTGGGGTCATGGTTGAACCGATGATTAAAAAGCAATGGTTTGTAAAAATGAGACCATTGGCAGATAAGGTATTAGCAACTCAAAAAATAAAAGAAGAAAAAGTCAATTTTGTTCCTGCTAGATATGAGAAAACGATGAATCACTGGATGGAAATAACGTATGATTGGTGTATTTCAAGACAATTATGGTG